>Ga0163161_10000488_pt1 | contig 32561 bp, 25 predicted proteins | sample S45metaG_FD_129847 | JGI IMG/M metagenome (GOLD analysis project Ga0163161, IMG submission 129847) | Switchgrass rhizosphere microbial communities from Kellogg Biological Station, Michigan, USA - S4-5 metaG | ecosystem: Host-associated > Plants > Roots > Rhizosphere > Soil | place: USA... | reverse complement strand
TACCGAAAGACGCGATCTACCGCCCTTTGTGTTACTCAAAAAGCGCAGACCGTCGGTCTTCACTTTTGTATGCTCGTAAGGGTGCAATATACTTCCTGCTGCAATCCCGTTTCCTGACTCACCAAGAGTTGTGGCATATTCAAGAAAGAGGGTATCCGCATCCCCAATTGGCTTAACTACAACATAATTCAATAACTCCCTTGTTCCCTCAAGGCCGGTACTGATTTTTTGTACGATCATAGCGATGTTCTGTTCAAGTTCAGTTAATGCACTATCGAGAAAATCAGCTCCGTAAACTGCGAATGCCGCTTTTTCATCGCGAAGAAGCTCGAAAAGATAATCCAACATTTCTTTTGCATTCCTATTGTCAAACCTTTCAGTCCCTCCATATCTGACAGAAAACAGTCCTGCGCTACGTTCCTGACCATAACCTTCTGGTATTTCGGCATACGCGTTTCCTAAATTGTCTTTGAGAGACCGGATGTTGAGAAACTGGTGTTCTTCAACCAATTTTAGTGGAACAATATCACTCATTATCCTTGAACGGTATTTCAAGTCAAAAATCTGCTTGTTAACCACGGGAAAAGCGTTGACCGAAATGTGGAGTTCTTTAAGAACTGACTCTTCCACTGAAAAAGGAAAGACAAGTTTAAGCCATAACCTGCTTTGATTCAGACGGCTGAGTGAATCAAAAGAAAAAACCTGTTCAAATTCCTTGGGGTACAACGCTCTATGCCCTCTTAGTCCATTTCCACCACCGCTGACTGTTAAGAATCTATTGCTGTAAAAAGAATGAACATCTTGGGTAATTGAATTCATAACATCGTGCTCATCGAAGGGAAAATGTCGGACTGAATTTTGTAAATCAAAAAAACGGTCGCTCTCGATATCCAGCTGACGATCGGCAATATAGAATTTAACAAGCGGAAGGAGCTCATAGAATTTTTCCTCTATGACATAATTCCGCCAATCGAAATAAAAGTTCATTCCATTCAAAGAATCTACAGTCTCCACAAGATCAAGCCCCAAAAAAACTGTATGTCCCTGAAGTCTTTTTCCGGATAAGCCATGTGCAGCTAGATTCTTCACTTGGTGGCTGTTTACCTCAAAAAGGCTGTCCCCGGTAGCGATAAAAGTTATACCGGCATCAAAAATCTGTGTGGAACCAAGCGGACTGAAAAAAATATCAAGATTTTTTTCAACGTTGCTGTCTTCTTTATCAATTACCTTTCTTGAATAGTAAAATTGTGTAGCCTCGTCAATCACCTCCGTTGCCTCGACGGACTTTGCATGCAATATACCGTGTGCGGGAAGCGCAGAAGTGAGGACATTGGAAGATAAAATGGAAGCGACTTTATCAAACATGCGATTGCTCAGACCTTGAACCTCATTGGAAATATTGAAAAGCTCGTTGCTAAGCGCTTCCAACATCAGCTTGACCATTGGATCAAAGTCATCAATATTATTGATGCCCCAAAATTCACGGGCATTTTTTAATATCCTGTTTTTGATCTGGTCTTTTGAGGAATAAAATATATCATTCATAGGTAGTCGCTGATGGATTACTGATTGCTTAATGGACTTAAAAACAGTGCGGTATTGAAAGAAAACCTTTCACCTGTCGTTTTGATTTTTCCTGAAACGGCAATTTCGACGTGCTTTTTTATTTCGGTAACTTTTTTCTCAAAAAAGGTCTTTTCCACCTCACTGATTTTAATTTCGGCCTCAACTTGATAAATCCGCCGCTCATACTTTTCTACCGCTTTCAACAGGGACTTTCTAAACATATCCTCCCATAACCGTTCACTAACGATCAGTTCAAAATCCAAGTCCCATATCTTACAGCCAAAATCTTTGCTATGGCGGTGTTCACCATACTTGGTTACGATGAGCAGTTCAAGATTCTGGGAAATTGATTCTCCCAGAGTGATTTTTCGGCTTGAGCCATTTGTGACAATATTGATCAGTTCAAATGGCTTTTTATAAAAAAAATTGTTCATCTGCCTTCAGGTTAAGGTAGCTAAGCCCCTAGATCATGAATGATTTTAGGGGCCTATTATTAATATTATTTCGGCCAGTCATTTTCGTGATCGGCATCACCAATCTTGATCTGTCTTGCTGAAATCTGAAAGCTAAGCGTCATCGGACTATCGCTATAAGCATTCATCCCTTCGGAGAAATAAATAATATACCCATCAGTAAATGAAATTTCCTTCATCTTCGCGTCTTCATCCTGTTTTTTAATTATCAGCTTACCTGTTACGGTCTTGAATTGATTGTTAACCATTGCTTCTATTACAGATGTATCCTGGTTTGATTCCACTACAATATCAATCTTGCCACCATAAATTCCAGATGTTGGTCTACCCTTGGGATCTACATCACGATGAAGGGAATAAGAACACTGCAAAACGTCATAATCTTTACCTGAAAAGGTCAATGTTGCTTTAAAAGCCATAATGTTTGAATTAAAATTTTATAAATTATTATGTTAATTTGAAGTAAGTATTTGAAATTGACCGGGCCTCATCCGGGTTAGCCTATTGCTGCTCATAGGCTGAACTCCAAGTGGTTTCCTCATCCTCGCCCTTGTATCCATCGAGCTTTACCACAAAGCTCTTTGCCGGAAAATATGGTGTGATGTGAATATCCAAATGAACCCTGTCTTTTTGAACCTCGTCACGTTCGAACCTCATGATTTTGAAGTATTCTATCAAACGGTCGGGTCCCTGGATTTTATCCAAAAATCTCACGATCTGCCCCCGGAGATCCTTTTCTGTCTTGGTGGTCCAATTCTCAAATGCACGCCTATTCAGGAAATCGAACAATACCTTTGTGATATGATCGAAAACCCTGACAACGGAATAAGTCTGAAGTCCGATGTTATCACCATTGAAAAGTGTTTTTGCAGAAAAAGCCATCACCTTTCCATATTCTTTTACCATGGGTACCAATCCAAGCCTCTCAAGATTGGATATCTCGCTTTTCTTGAGGTCAAACTTTACTGCATCAACATCGTTCATCGAACCATGTTTTTTACCAGCAGTTACCTGTGACATCAATGTGTGATACATCTTTCCCGCAAGAGCTGAGGATCCCGGCACGCTTAAATCTTCAAGTTCCCCAACCTGTTCTACCTTAGCACGTCCAATTAGCCAATTACAGGTCATGATCACATTTGAACGGTAAGCATCGGCACCGGTTAAGTTCGCTTCCGTAAAAAGATCGATCACATCATCAGGCTGGTCGAGATCCGCAAAATCGGTAATGAGCATTGCCTTATTCTTATGGGCTATCGCCGCCCATTTTTCGATAACTTTATTCGTTCCCAAGTAACCTGGTATAACCATTAGCGAATAGTTATCACGAAGATCGAGCCTATCATAATTCTGACTGAGCTCATCGGCAACGAAATCAACAAAACGTGGATTATCAAGATCTTTTAGCTGCTCGGGAGACGCATTCATCAATACGATATTTTTCAGCTTATCCGTTTCCGAATTTTGGTAAAAAAGGTTGACAGATCTGTATGACCGCTCCAATTCCCGTGTGGATTTTAGTGCAGAGCCGATATTTTTCTCAATATTCTCCTCACTGGCCGCAAGCTTATCCGCGCTCCTTTCTATCATCGTACTCACCGAATCCGAACCTTCAAGAATGTCAACCCACAACAATATCTTCTTTCTAAGATCCTCGCGTTCCTTTCGCTTTTCATCCCCTGTGAGAAAAATCTGCTTTCTTGCCTTTCTTTCGGGATTGAGATTCTGCAGTCCATTGATTGTACTTTCTAAAAGATCAATACCACCGACTTTTGCAAGTGTGGACAAACATGATTCGAGAGAGGGCATCTGAGACAATGCATCTGACCCGCTATATTGGGATGTATCTGAATAAACATCACTTTGAGTATTTTTTAATTCGGTAATCGCCATATTTTAAATCTTAAAGCCGAGAATTATTTATTTTCCTCGAGCTCGGTTACAAAATTTTTAAGTGCATTGATGAAAGCCGTTTTAGTTTCGGCATTATCAAGGGTCGTTTTTAGGGTTTTGTTCGATCTCAGCTGCTTGATTATGCTCATAGACATATCCTTTTGAATGCTAACGTCAGTGAGATATTTACTCTGAGCTACGATGTTTTTAACAGAGAAATCCCCCAGATTTCCAAATTTCAAGTTTTCTGAGACTGGTGAGCCGTCATATTTCTCGAATTCAACATTTACATTCGGGCGGTAATGGTTAAAAACTTCCTGAACGGTCTTCAAATTCTCCACCTTTTCGGGCTTAACCGGATCATTGTCCGTCAATTTCTGAATAAACAGTGTCTTGTTGTATGCTATGTCAGTGATGGCTTCCGAGGTATCAATTTTCTTTTCGTTGCCACCTATTTCGTAATTGAACATAATATTGGTTTTAAAAATTTATATTTCCTTATCTATTGTATTGTCCATTCCAGTTTATCTTCATTAGGGTTTTTATGAATCGCGATATTCTGCCCTTTGATAAGCGTTCCGGAGATAATCATCCGTGAGATAGGGCGACGGAGTTCATTTCTGATAACGCCTGCCAACTGGCGGGCGCCATACCTTGGATCAAAAGCACTTTTGGAAAGCATTTGGATAGCATTATCGTCGATGACAATACTTATGCCTTTTTTGTCCAACAGTTCCACCAGACCAGCCAACTGGATCTCAAAAATCTTGCTCGCATTATCATGGCTGATAGGGGCAAAAGGAACAACTTCAGTCAGCCGGGCCAGAAACTCAGGCCTGAAATGGCCGGACATCAGTTCCATCAGTTTGATTGTATCCGGGATCAATCCCTGAGCCATTTGTCCGGCGATTATTTCACTTCCGATATTAGAGGTAAAAAGGATTAAGGAATTTGAGAAATCCCCCTCCTTGCCCAACCTGTCATGCAGGATACCTTCATCAAGAATCTGAAGAAAAGTATCGAATACAGATGGATGCGCCTTCTCGATTTCATCAAAAAGCAATACTGAATACGGTTGCGCTCTGATCTTATTCACCAACATCCCACCTTCCTGATAACCTACATATCCTGGAGGCGCCCCATATAGAAGTGCGGCGGAATGTTCTTCCTTAAATTCAGACATATCAAAACGGATCATTGCCTTTTCATCATTGAAAAGAAATGATGCAATGGATTTTGCCAGTTCCGTCTTCCCTGTGCCTGTCGGCCCAAGAAAAAAGAATGAACCCATAGGCTGCCCCTTTTTGTTCATACCACTACGGGACTCAAGGATCGCATCAGTAACTGCTTTGAGCGCATGGTCTTGACCAATGACCCTTTTCCTCAAGAATTTTTCCATATTCAGGAGTTTATCCTTTTCCTGTAATTTTATTTTCCCCAGGGGAATACCGATCATGCAAGAGACCACTGCTGCGACGTCCTGCATTGTCAAAGTATCAGCTTTTTCCAGCGCCAACAGTTGTAAAGCTGACAGGCGGTCTTTCAGGTACTGATGAAACTCTTCACTAGTCTCAAAACGATCGACCTGCGTCTTATCATCCAACTGACCCAAAAGTACCGGACTGATTTTGTTGTTTATCAGCCTGTGCAGCCAATGGTATTCCGCCAAATCACTTTCAGCATCTGCTGAGAGGGGGTCTGGATTTGCCAGCAGATCAAGAGATTCCTTCAATGATAAAAGCTGCTGCTCCGCAGTATCATTCATATGCTTGATCGCTGCCAACGAACGATCCAGTAGATCAAAGGCTGAATCGGGCAAACGCCGGTCTTTCATATATCTTTTTGCCAAGCGGACACATTCCTGCATTACCCCGGGCATGATTTTAAGGGCATGATGCTGCTGGTACTCTTTACCAAGCATTTCCAGCATTTTGACGGCAACATTCTGATCAGGCTCATTCACCTCAACAACCTCGAACCGACGGTTGAATGCTTTCTCAGGCTCAATTAGCTTACGGTACTCTTCGGTGGTTGTCGCCCCAATAAGGGTAATCTCACCCCGTGCAAGTTCGGGTTTGAGCAAATTACCAGCTCCACTTCCAATTGGTCCTTTACTGTCTATAAGAGTATGTATTTCATCGATAAATAAAACTGCTTTCTCAAATGCTTTAATCTCACGGAGAATATTTTTTAGGCGTTCCTCAATCTCTCCCTTATAAGATGCTCCTGCAATGAGCGCACCAAGGTCCAGTTCAAAAAGGCGTATATTTTTTAGCTGTTCGGGAACCTCTCCCGATAAAATGTCACGGGCAAAACCATCGACCAGTGCCGTCTTGCCAACTCCAGGCTCTCCTGTGATGATGACATTGGGCTTAGTCCTACGGCCAAGGATTTCCATAACCATCCTTACTTCGCTATCCCTTCCGATTATAGGATCGGTCTTTCCCTCTAGTGCAAGCTGGAGACGATCGATACAATATTTATCAAGTGCTCCTGAAGATCCTTGGTTTTTTGTCGGAGGCATTGATGACACACTACTTTGGATCTCATCACGCGTCGAAAACAGATCAACAATCTCCCTTTCCCTAATTGGAAATGACTTCAATTGATCTGCACTAAAGCCTACTGAGGGTTTGGAAAGAGCAGCGATTAAACACACCGGCGTGATCAGATCCAGGCCAAGCTTGATACGGACGCTGTCTGCTTCATCAAAAAGCCGATTAATGGCTTCACCCACAGGGATCTCTTCAACAGTAAGAGTTGTCTTTTCCAACTCCTCGATCCGCACTTCCGCCCAGTCAACGATATACATTTCATCTTTGCCAATAGACTTCAAAAACTCTTTCATACCTACTTCAGGATGTAAAAGTGCCATTAAGAGATGAGCTGGGGCAATTTGATTATTGCGGTATTCTCTGGCAAATGCGGCAGCTATTTTGGTGGCATGTTTTACCGCGTCACTACTATTTATATTGTCCATTCTCTATGTCATCTTTTGTAAGGTTTGTTTTAAAGTTGTCCGGGAATATGTAATAGTATATTTTCCCGTTTGAGGTAAACTGCTGTCCTACCTGGGTGGCAATCTTAATTGATTCGGCGGATGCTGATAAAAATTCAAGATATTGCCGAAATTCGTTATCTTTCATTTCACGCGGATTACCAAGTGAACGGACCTTAAACTTCTCGAGCAGATCAGTCCGTAATGGTAGCCCTGTGACGCTTTTGAGATAACCTGATAACGTCATGTCTTTTATTGTGCGCGAAGAATATGGCATCGCGAGCATTTTCTTGGAAATATCAATATAACCCCTTACGAGATCCCGTCGGAAGGATCTTGCCCCAGACTCCAGGTTCTGTCCGGCCATTAATGCGAGAACATCATTGAACTCACGATATTCCGAAGAATTGAGAATGATGGAATAACGTAGTAAAGTAGAGTGATTCTCTACCACATTTTCCTCGAGGATATTGGTTATGTAATATTTAAATCCATTATGTGGCATTCTATCCGCAAGGTTTTCACCTATAGCATGTTTTAAGCTTCCCTTAACTTTTGTCGAAAGGTTGCTATTACTAATTCCACTTTTCCTGAATGCACTATCAAGAGCTGTAAGCTGACTGGATACGTCGAGATCGGTCTCCCGTAAAAAACGGTTCAATGCAATTCGCATTGATTTACTTGTGCTTACCGATCCCTTGGTAGGGAAGACCACACCTCCCTGTATCAGACTATTAGCAGGATAATCCAGATAAAATGATATTGAATCCTGGTGTGTGGTATTGTAGGCTTGTCGTCCTGCGAGCCCGTCACCGTTGATCAGTATTGCTTTTTTTCTATCCGCTGAGAAAACCGCAGCTTCAGAAACCAATGTCTTAGCCTGAAGCACGAAATTATTATACCATTCATATTTTTCACTATAGGCCTGAATAGCGAGCAAACGGGCATTATGAGCACTAAAATCTTCACTTAGTCCAGGTGACTTTGGTGTGGCATCCCCTGTGCTACCGATAAGAACAATAAGATTAGTCTGGTTTACATGCTGTTTCAACATTTCCAGGGCTGCAGTTATTCCCTGATGGAGCGGTTGCGGTACAATATTCTGATTACAAAGCCTTGTCTTCCCTCCCTCATTTATCAAAAATTCCATTAGCCTACGATAATCAGGGGAAACATTCATTGTGCTTGAAATGCCCCTTGCAGTAGCACAATTATCGTTGTCCCGGTAAACAACAGCCCCGTAGCGAAACTCATTTGTCTTCCCATATTCCTTGAATAAATTTTCAAAGGATTGTAATGTGTTCGTTAGACCAGGAAAATAACCTGACATCGGACTTCCTCCATCGATGACAAAAACCACATTTACATTTCTGATATTCGATCTTAGATCTACGTAATCCGAATATTTGATGGGTTTTCCGTTAATACTGATCAAAGCGTTGTTGGATTTATCATATACATCGGTTGCATTTCCAACGAGCAAACCTTCACCGGGTACATTAGGTAAAACAGGTACACTTTTCAATAAGACTTCATCACTGTTTAGCATCGGATCAGCAACTTCATGGCTCAACAACATCGAAGCTGAATCCAGACTGCTCCCCTGATCAAATTTCAAAGGTGATATAAAAAGTCTATTGCCCCAGTTATGTACAGCATCAGCAGCAATCCAGCCAAGAATAACTTTTTTTGCGCTGTCCGCAACTAATTTGTCGTCATTGCCTATCAGATATTTTCTTCCATCTTCGGACTTTTTAAAAATGTAATTGATCTGGTGAAGTTTAACCTTTGATATGGATTTTTTCAATTCTGGAGAACTGTAGACAAAGGCAGAGTCAGTGATGTCGTAATAGGTATCCGGCGAAGATAGTGGCATATAGCCATTTACAATTGCTATTGATTTTTCCGGATATCCGGATTGACCCTCAGTATAGGAACGGTTCCACATGAGCAATTTCCAACGGGATATCCATCCGAAGCTTTGCGCTTTTCTGACATCTTTCACTTTACGTCCCCGAAGTAGCTCAGCATCATACTTTATCAGCTTTATGTAGCCTTTTTTTTCATCCAGGACATAAAACGGCTCCATGAATGAGAGCTTTTTCATCTGAACACTCCCACCAGGTTCAGTAGTTGTAAAATTGTCTTCACGATCCGAAAATACAATCCATGGAGATCCGGTTCTTTTGCCGGTATGATCTAAATGAATATTCCGCATTGGACGTTCGAAGGTTTTTGGTAGGGCATTTACCTTTCTTTTAAAAGATATTGGAAATTGTCCCCAGGCAAGGCTCACCTGGGAAGCCATCAATAGCAATAAAAATGTCTTTTTCATTTCAGTTATTTCTTTACTGCTTTAGCAGAATGTTGTTGAATAGTTAGTAAAGTTGCGCATGAAGCATTAGGGCTTACTGTTACCTGTGCCTGATCGATATAAATTTCCCCGCCAAATGTCAGACCTATACAATAAATGTAAAAATCATTGGTTCTTTTGATCCCATCCTGCTCAATACCAACAGTTAGATGCTCATTCCCGCACATATACTTTTTTAACAGATAGTAATAGTTTGAGTTGAAATCCTTTCCGTCAGCTATTGCCTGCAAGCGTGTCCTGATGTCCTCTATTACCCTCTTCTCGCCTTCCCCGGGAACCACAACTACTGAATCTAGCCTCGGGTCATTGACATAAATGATGTGATTCAATGGCCTGTTTTTATCGCTGTTCAGCTGGACGATAAATCTACCGGGCTTATGAAAAGTGTAAAGGGCAGTACGTCCGTTGACATCCACTCTTCCTGTCTCGCCAAATGACCACTCAAAATGTTCACCCCCACCGACCGCTTCCAACCGGATCTCTTCATTGACAATTCCTGATGTAGGGCCGTTGATCTGCAGCAGCGTATCCTTTGAAGTAATGATACTATCCCTCACCGTTACGGGAAACTGAATCTTCATATCCCCGTTTACAGTCAAACGGATGATATAGGATCCAGTTCTTTTAAATTGATAGGTTCCGTTCTGAACTTTGGAGTTATTGCCGTCGCCAAACTCCCATAGCCACTTTTCCGCTTTCTCGGTATTGTCAGTAAAAACCAGCTTTTCATTTAGGTATAATTCATTTTTCAGTATGGCGGCCTGAACAGTTCTTTTTAAGAACAGTGTACCTCTTAATAGATATACAGTCATACCAATCACTATCACCGCTATGAGTACGTATATGATCAAATAAACCTGTGAACTACCTGTTATGGACTTCTGATTATTTTTTAATGTATCTCTCATGTTGTTTATCAATTTATATCGCTAGTGGATTGGCTGCATGGCCCCTTTAAATTCGTTTGATGAAAGTTTACAGTCTTCAAGTGATTTCTTTAGGCCTTCGAGATCGGCAGTATTACCTTTTAGCTCTCTCCGGTTGAACAGCAGTACCTCATAAAGCAATGCGGTATGAAGAAATATTTTATAATGTGGATTAAATGCGTTCCTGTCATAATTTGTGCGTATCGCATTAAGCGAATATTTAATATCGTTGGTGAGAAATACGGCGTTGACTGTGGGATCAAAATCTGTAATCTGTTTAAACGTAGAATCAACAGTCTTTCTCTGCTGATTAACAGCAGCTTCAAATTCAGCATCCTGGGCCAGTTTTAGCTTCAGTTCGGAAGCTGAAGTATTGCCCTCTTTAATGGAACCATAAAAAATCCCTGTTCCGATTATCCCCACTGTGACCAAAAATGTACCCAACAGCAACAGAAAACGTTCCCTTCGCTCGTGTATGCTTTGTTTAACCATTTTAAATTAATTTTTGTCCTTATTATCGAACACAAAATTGAAACTTAAATTGAAAATTGCGTACCCCCTAATGCGGGGAGAGCCTAGCCGTTTTTGGTTAGACCGTCAAGTAAAATAAAGTATTCCAAGAATGTTAATGACTTTGATGAATGCCAGCAAACTGCGTGAAGTGCGTTGGAATCATAAAATCCTTTGATTAAATAGTAATTGTAACAATGCCTCGCCCATTCCCTTGGCACTTATCCTTACCCCGATATAGGGGATATGCTTAAACGGTAGAGAACAACAATCGGGAGCCAATAATAAAATATCCTGCATTTATTTTAATTGCAAGAAACCGCACCGTTTTTTGCTTCCGGGTTATTACAGTCCTACCAAATAGTATTGTATCAACCAAACTGAATCCGTCAGGAAACCTACATAGTTGATTAATCATTTTTAGTTACCGACCAGGTGTAGCGATAGATTTATATTATTTTGCAATAAATTAATGATTTGAATATGTTGGTAAATGATATCGGATACTTGGTTATATGGTAACGATAACACGAATCCATTTCCCAATATAACTCAAATGCAGAAATCTTTCCGATAAAATGAAAAGCTATTGACTGAGATGAACATTTTCAGCCAGAATTTAAAATTGCGATTGATCCTACAAACCACGATTGATTCTATGTATGATCTATAATGAGGCATCAATTGTCCTTAATATCCTCAGACTATTTTCAAATCGGTTGTAATACCTGTATCAAATGTATGTCACCGACAAATGTTGCCAAATTATTGAGCGATATCCTTAAAATAAAAGCTTAGCAGATTCCGCTTTACGAGGTTTTCATCTTTCAAATGCCACTTATTATTACTATCTGCATTGATGGAGACAGGATTTTGTATCTACCCTCTATCAGATCAATGATGTGAAATGTTTTGTACTAAATTACCTTAATACCTTCTTTATATAATAAAGTCAACCACCACTATATTTTTCAAACTATATTATGAATCCGGACAATCAAAAAGAGGGTGCCAATGACACCCTCTCAGACAAAAAACCCGCAAATATTATTCCCCCTTATGGACAAGGGAAATAAAATAGGGATATCATAGGAAAACTAAGGTATTTAGATCATACCTCCATCCCCAGGTGAGCCTCGCAGGCTTCTACCATAATCTTTCTAACTGCTTCAAGCAATCCTTCAATAGGGTTATCACTGGTATTAGTTAGGCAGAGGCAACCATTACTGCTGACTGCACCAACTGTTTGCTCCATTCCCTTACCAGAACGCACCATGGGGCCATAAACTGCCTGCAATTTTAGATTGCCAAAATCAGTTGAATATTTTAATTTCCCTAAATTAGTAACCATGATCTCCTGATTAAATGCCTCTTTTAAGATATCAACCATTTTCTGAAGATCCGCACTATTAAAGGTAAAGTCCCTAAAAAACTGGATATAGTTTTTTACATGTTCTGCAGTCTCAGTACCAGCGAGCCCTGCCTTGGCCATGCGTGCAATATCCCAGAAAGACAAATTCTCTTCTCCTTCGAAATATACCGGATGAGTCGTGATGTTCAGTCCAAAATTATCATCAGACTTTAATGCTCCACGGGAGCAGATTGGAGATATAAGTTCAATTTTTTTATCGCTCCATTGCGCACGCATCCTACGGCAAGCAATCAATACCGCAGCACAGATCGCACCATGAACAGTTGTTTGTTCTTCTCTAGCTCTCCCGATAATATTGTTCGACTCCTCACTTGTAAACCTGATTGATGAAACCTTTGGGGCAACAGCTTTTAGTTGAATGGGAGTGTAACCTGGGATTTCGGAGTCCTCAACTGCCTGATCCTCTGGAAGTCCAAGAGTTTCATCGTTGGATCGTTGAAGTTCCATCATATCCAGGGCTAATCCGCTCAATGCAATAAGGATATCCCTGATTAAATAATTGACTGACGTTCCATCAGCAAGGGTATGATTAGCAACCAATATTAAAATAGTTGTATTTGGTTTCTGAACTAAAACCGCACGTACAAGTGGACCTTTTTCTGTATTAAATCTAATCGCCAATTCAGTTTCCACCTCCTGTTCCCAACGATGATCTTCTTCCACATCCACTATACGCAGAGGAATAGGCAGGTCAACTTGTTCAAGTAATGGTCTATTAAATTCATCGGTTGTGATTCTAACAGAAAGATTCGGGTGGCGGTGCTGAGCCATATCAATTGCCTGACGCCATGCCTCAACTGACTCCCTGCCCTCAATCACCCCGGCAAGGGCAAAATCTTTAGAATCTACTTGATCTAATAACCAAAATGTTTTCTCGAATGCACCCAATGTGCGGCTTTGCTCTTTTTTCATTTGTATTATTGTATATTTAATTTACTAACTTTCATTTTTTAGGCTTAGCTTATACGCTCAGATCTACAAGTAGCCCTTATATCCGCCGTGAAGTAGAGTTTCAACACACCGACCGAACGACCGCATGTCGTCTTCGGATCAGCCTTTGAAGACTTCAATACTGCCTTACATTAAAACCCTCAGATGAAGAATTGATATTCCACTTAAGAATTATCATAGGCTTGTGCAAGTCTCTTCTGCAAAGATGTCGAGACTATTCCGGTGTTAAAATCCCCAAATGTGGTAGTCATATCACCCAATTGGGTGTATTATCACTCATTCCTAGTTAATTATACGTCCCGAAATTGTCAGGGAGACCAATCGAAATTGCCTCAACCAAAAAATATAATCCATAGTTTCACTTCTAATGAAACTTTTTATTTATAATATTCATTACCAGAGAAGAAGACTCGTCGCGTCAGAGTTTGTACGGAATTTCTTTAATATTGACCGGTGGCAAGCAATACAAGCGTGCAGGCGGCCTCAGTTTTGATACCACGTTCCGTCGCCAATTTCTCCAATTCCTGGTTTTCAGCACCGGGATTAAAAATCAGTCGTTTCGGATTTGTTCTAAGAATATAATTGTAGAGCAACCTTTGGTGCTGTGGCCCGATGTACAAAGTTATGGTATCAATATCCTGATGTATAACTTTCGCCGGCTCAATGGGAATCCCGGCAATATTACCGTTCTTGATCCCCACATTGACAATAGTATGTCCAGAAATAGTAAGCCGTTCTGCTGCCTTGTACGCATATCGACCAGCATCGGGTGTTGCGCCAAGTATTAATGTTTTTTTATGTTCCATCGTTTAAAAAATTAAGTTAACCCGGTTTAATAGATTATTTATCATCAAAAAGGAAGGTATTTTTCGATTGAATATTGAAGCGTCCAATCTCCTTAACTCTGAAGATTACCAAAACGATTCAGGTAATTGTATTCAAGTTCGTCAGCATTTTGATACGCCAAAGATCGGCAGGATCCAGCAGCCTGAGAATGCACAAAAAGGTACATCTCTAGCACATTTTTCCTCCTTTCAATCTTATATAAAATTTTAAATGGTTATTAAAGAGATTATATACAACTGCCTCGAGAATTACCACTTTGCGAAGAATACAATGGAGGCTCTCTGAGAGAATACATTGGACCTAGCTGCGATCAACAAAAAAATATATCCCAAATGAACTACATTGCAAAAATTGAATATATTATCAACACCTCAAACACCCATTACCGGTGATTTTAATAACTTATTTTGGTGATAAACCCAGGACTATAACTAATCATTAACGACACTCACTAGACAAGTATTAATCTGCTTGTAAAATAATTGCCTAAAAAATCCTTCCACATACCGGGAGAAAGAAATTTTGGACGCTTATCGTCTGGTCAGATAAATTTACTCCGTATGCTAACTTTACCTCCAAGCTGCATGTCTTCAACGCATAGCTATGAAAGGCTGATGCCAGGGTGCGATAACACTTGATATGACAAAACGACAAGACGCTTAGCGATCTATCCCCTGTTTCGGTTATGGCAAAATGATCTCAAATTAATTTGCTTTGTACACTAATTTATTTTTATGAGCACTGATAGTATTAATATAAAGGAATTTAAGATAACTGTACAAAAAATTTCAGAGGAAAATGTGGTTAAGGGTTTAAATACCTCTACAAGGCAACTTGCGGAAGAGATTGCCGAATTTATCGAAAAACATCTTACACCAGATGAGCAGATCCGGGTAAGGCTGAGTCTGGAAGATTTAAATAATTGCGTAACCCAAGAGATTGAGGTAAAAAAAGATAGGGCCTTAAAAAGAACGGATAGCATGGACTTCAGTACAAACTACTGGATATAATCAATTTGATCTGTTGAAAGGTGACCTGCAGCTAATAAAAGTAAGGCTGGCTTACCGGTGCTTCGATACTGTCCGAATTGGGCTAATAGTTAATGATTAATGATTTCATAAAAAAAAATCCATCGGCGTTGAAAAAGGGCATTGACATACTTTGGTACTATTAAGCTATCCGAATGGCTGAATAATATCAAGATAGCGGACGAATTTCATCTCCTGTTAATCGAATTTGGGTGCCGCTTATGGACTAGATAACTTATTGATTCTACTGTATTAAGTCGATATCCCCAATAATGGGGATAGTCAAGAATGAGTTTTATATTCAATTTTGCCCGCACTAGCATTGAGCCAGGTAACCAGACCATTACCGCTCAGGACGCAGTCGGGTAATTCAGAATTGACCGATCTTTCAGCCCTGAGAAATGGTCATTATTTGATTAATGTTTATAGCTTCAATTAGGCGGATCAGTATGAGCGGATCCGCCGTTTTGATGTATTATAAGACTATCGCTGTTAACTTTTGATTACCTATGAAAACCGTTTTTTTTACCTTCTTTATCGTCTTCGCTTTATGCTATGGCTGTTGTGCCCAAAAATTCAAGGTAAGCTATAAGAGTAATATTTTTGATAAGCCGTTTACCGGCGAGGTTTTGCTCTATCTTTCAAAAAAAAGCAAAACGCCCAAAGACGGCAGACCTGGCCTCAACGAATTTCCATGTTTCAGAATTCATGTGGAGAATATCAGGCCTGGTGAACCTGTCAGTTTTGATGATCGTGCGGTATCATTTCCGGTTCCTTTGTCAAAGATTGAGCGTGGAGATTATTATGTTCAGGTAGTATGGGACCGCAACCTTGGAGAGCGGTCAATTGGCGGGGGGGCGGGAAATCTGTACAGTCTACCTCAAAAATTCAGTATTAACAGAAAATCAGACTGTTTTTTGATCATGGCCACCATGATGGTACCAATGATAGATTTCATCCCCACGAACTATATGAAAGAGATCAAAGTACCCTCTGCTCTTTTAAGCAGATTCTTCAAAAAGCATGTGACAATCGATGCGGCAGTACATCTCCCAAAGGAATATTTTACAGCAACCAACAGAAAATTCCCGGTGTTATTCACCGTCTTAGGCTTCGGCGGAGATTATAAGCGATACTCAAAAGAGCAGCAGGCATCGGCACCTATCGACACGGCAGCCTTCATAACTGTCTATCTGGACGGTAAATCTCCATTTGGACACAGTGTATATGCCAATAGTGATAACAACGGTCCATGGGGAGACGCACTGGTCCATGAATTTATTCCCTTTTTAGAAAACTTATACCGCTGCAATGGCGCCCGGCTACTTACCGGTCATAGCAGTGGCGGATGGGCTGCTTTAAATCTGCAGACCCGATATCCTGAAACATTTCATGGTTGCTGGTCAAGTTCTCCCGACCCTGTAGATTTTGAAAGTTTCCAAAAAATCAACCTCTACAAAGATAAAAATATGTTTTTAGACGCTGATGGGTCATTGAGGCCAACGGGCACCGTAGCAGGCTTTATACCATGGTTCAACATGCGTACTATTTATCAGATGGAGCATGTTATCTACCGCGGGGAACAGATGAATTCCTTCAATGCGGTTTTTAGCAAAAAAACTGCTGATGGATCCCCTGAAAAAATATGCGACCCCATTACCGGAGCAATTGATCCAGCAGTATTCGAACATTGGAAGAGTTATGACATTTCGAGATATTTAAGCACGAACTGGGGACAAATTAAAAGCTCCCTTGACGGAAAGGTGAGGGTAACAGTGGGCGAATCGGATAATTTTCTATTGAACCATTCAGTTCTTCTTTTGGATAAGACGATGCAAAGATTGAATGGAAATTTTGTCTTCGGTTATTATCCAGGGGACCATTTTACTGTTCAAACTCCTCAATTCCTAAAAGACGGCGAAGCATTTTTGATAAAAAAATACCTTGAATGGAAAACCAAAGAAAAATAATACTATTCCATAAATATACCTACCTGTAATACCATATGACACAAGCACTTTACGGAAAGAAAATTCTTATTGCAAATGTCCCGCTAGACGGACATTTCAATCCCCTCACCGGTCTTGCAAAACACCTACAGCATATCGGCTGTGATGTGCGGTGGTATACCTCTGAGACATTCAGTGAAAGGTTAAACAAACTGGATATTCCCCATTATCCATTTATAAAGGCCCTGGAACTTAGCGGTCAAAACCTGGGAACCATCATACCGGAGATTAAAACCGCTGCAGGTCCTCAAAAAGGAAGGCTCTATTTAAAGAACCTTTTTATCGACCGTGCGACAGAATATTTTGAGGATATCAGTGAAATTTTTAACGATTTCTCATTTGACCTATTGATTGCCGACAGCATGTTCTCAGCAATGCCGCTTATCCGTTATAAGCTGGGTGTACCAGTTGTAGCTATTGGAATTGTGCCATTAATGGAAGATTCTATAGATATTGCTCCCGCCGGACAGGCGCTCCCTCCTGCCAAAAACGAAGCGATCCGCCTGGCTTATGCCAAAATGTATGCTAATAAATACAAAAACATTGCTGATTTGATCGAAAAATATACATCTGATCTGAAAATTTATGGCGTATCTGTTTCAGGGTCTTTTATTTTCGACACATTGATCAAAGAAGCAAATATCTATCTTCAGATCGGTGTTCCTGGCTTTGAGTACGAGCGGAGTGACCAGGGCAAGAACGTCAGATTTGTCGGAAGCCTGTTACCTTATTCCTCACCTAATGGGCGCCCCAAATGGACTGATCCCCGTTTAAAAGAATTTGATAAGATTATCTTTGTGACACAGGGAACCGTAGAAAGAGATGTCAAAAAACTTCTTGAACCAACGTTAGAGGCATTTGTAGGCTCAGACACACTTGTTATTGCAGCCACAGGAGGAAATGCAACTTTAGCACTTAGAAAAAAATACCAGGCACCGAATATCATAATTGAAGATTTTATACCTTTTGAGGATATCATGCCACATGTTTCTGTGTTTATCACCAATGGAGGCTACGGTGGGACCATGCTCAGCATTATGCACGGCGTCCCAATTATAGCTGCAGGAGTTTATGAACTTAAAAATGAGATTTGTTCGCGTATAGAATACTTCGGCTTGGGAATGGACCTTAAAACAGAGACTCCATCGACAGAAATCATCTATCAATCCGCACGTCAGGTCATAATGAATGATTTTTATAAGGATAAGGTGATGGCGCTTCGCGATGAAATCAATCAATACGACAGTCTGGCACTATGTACCCGATACATTGATCAACTGTTAAATACAAATTGCGGGAGTGATAGCATTTCTGCGCCCATCTAATCCGCATAACAAAATAAACCAAAGCTAAATCTGACTTAAAATCCCACAAATTGAAATGTAGACTGCGATATGAATATATGACTGCAGTGTACCCCTATTTTGGCTATTTGATGCATCAGAGGAGTATTTTAACTTTATAATTACTGAAATTAATATCATGGAATATTCGAAGACATATATCGTGAAAGATGAGCACATTGATGTACAGGGGATCGTGGACGGACTATATTACCCTTTCTATATGGAATGGTGCCGGCATAGTTTTATTAAAGATGTATTGGGTTTCGACTTTGAGGAGGAAGCCAGCAAAGGAGTATATATGGTGCTTTCCAGCTATAGCCTCCAGTTTCTACGATCTTTGAAGAAGGGTGATGAATTTAATGTTAGTTGCGCTGTTTTCAGAGACAAAGCTGGATTGCCCAAACTTCATTTTAAGCAATCTATCATACTGAACAAAAAAGTAATGTCAAAGGCGGTATTCTCCGGAACATGTGTACCCGCTACTGGTGGAAGGCCTTATTTACCGGATGCGATACAGCTGAGCTTGATGGATATGCCTGTACTTAATGATCAATAAAACAAAGTTTTCCTATGATTTACTCTGTTGAAGCTCTTCAAATGTAACTGTCATTCTTGCTTTAGTCGTTTGATGTATATCGAAGACCGCTTCATTATGTCTGTTAAAACCAACAAATTGGGTTACATAACAAAAAGATGTAAGCCTTGATTTTCTGGATTCTAAAACTTGAGCACCCGCAGCTTTTCCCCATACTTATGATTGATAACACAAAAGACGAATCAATACCACACTATCACATGCCTTCACATGTTTCTGAGCCTTCTAGCTACTTTTTTCTCGGCGCAAAAATGGTCGTACACCTTGGTGGCGCTGACACAGGGGGTGAGTTCTCCCTGATAGAGACCACAATACCCCCCGGATCCGACAGTGGATTGCACCTTCACGCAATTGAAAATGAGACTATCCATATCATAGAAGGATCACTGGAGATAACTATCGGAGGTAAAACATGCGCATTAACCAAAGGTCAAAGTGCCTTGGCGCCTAGGAACTACCATCACCGGTTACGAAACACCGGACAGGAGGAAGTCAGAGCGTTCCTGATCCATACACCTGGAACCTTTGACCGTTTCGTAAACATTGCGGGTATCCCCCTTCACGAAACCACAGGACTGAGTCCCGCTCCATTAACAATCGAACAGTCACAGGAGTTGTTTAGGTTGGCTGAATTATTTTCAATAACCATCATTACCGTTCCCCAAGGGGGAAATATTAGCACAGATTTTAAAAATAGGGATTGATGTTTAAGCTGGAAGGATCTCTGGAAATGTACTCACTGGCTATTTATAGTGCATACTGTAGACACCAAACTATTCTTGCTAATACCCCAATTTTGGTTGTGTAAATAATTCAAGTATGATACCTCTGATTCTACCACGCAAGATCCCACCAAAAGTAGGCAGATAACTACCATAGTTGGGGATTGCCCGGCATGTTGCATTCCACGTACTTTATAAATATGAAAAAAACAATTTTAATGACCACATTAGGTCTAACAGTTACATTTATAATTTTGTACTCCTGTGGAGTAGGAGATCAAAAAAAACAGGAATCAATAAACAGGGATAATATAGGCCGGGACAGTCTTGTCAGACTGGGCGGATACCTCACCACCATCATCGGCTGTAATGATTGCCACAGCCCAAAAAAAATTCTGGCAAATGGGATGAGTGTGCTGGATTCCTCACTGCTCCTATCAGGTTTTCCATCCACCAGGCCATTACCAGACTTTCCAGATAAACCAGTTGATGATGGATTTGTAGTAGGCAATCTTGATGCTACGGCGACACGTGGGCCTTGGGGGACCAGTTTTGCGGCCAACTTAACCTCAGATGCTACGGGAATCGGTAACTGGAGTTTAGCTCGGTTTAGTATTGCACTTCAGCACGGCCGCTTTAAAGGAATTGAAGGAGCCCGGGAACTATTACCTCCGATGCCCTGGAGTAATTTCCAAAAGATGTCTGCTGGTGACGTTAGAGCAATTTATGAATACCTGAAATCAACTAAGCCGGTAGAAAACAATGTGCCTGCTTTTATACCTGCAAAATAGTTTCTTTTGAGCTCAGGGACCACAAAGAATTCTCCGCGGCGGAGCGGCCATTTATAAGCTCAAACAAGGAAGGACTATTAACTGATGCTCAATTGCCGGACCCCGTTGTACGGCAGTCCTAGCATCCGGAAAGTGGGTTGTTGGCTTTTAAGCCACATGAATTACATTAAAGAGTAGCAGCCTGAACCGCCTGTTACTACTTAGGGAAAAAAATACCATAATCATTACTTTATGTCCATTCCAAAGCGTGCCAATTCTCTGCAATTTTGAAGTATACAAATTAACAAAAAAAATATAGACATGAACAGATCAGCCAAAGCCGTTTGGAACGGTACCATCAAAGAAGGGAAAGGAAACCTTAGCACCCAAAGCCAAACATTGAACAAAACACCTTATTCATTTGTAACCCGATTTGAAAATCAATCTGGAACCAACCCTGAAGAACTAATGGCTGCAGCGCATGCGGGTTGCTTTACCATGAAACTTAGCGCAGACCTGACCGCTGCTGGATTTGAACCCGATGAACTTGAAACAGAAGCGGTAGTGTCATTAGAGGATGGCGTAATCACAAGTTCTGCGCTGGTCCTTTTTGCCAGAATTCCAGAAATCACCGAAAAACAGTTTCTTGAGATAGCCGAAGGTGCAAAAGCAAACTGTCCGGTAAGTATTGCTTACAACCTTAAAATTACACTTGATGCCAACCTTTTATAATAAACTTGGCGAATTCAAAAAATAAAAGAGACCGATCCGATTTTATTGAAGAATCCAAATTAGAACAGTAAAATCACTAAAAAAATCAAATCATAAATAAGTGCGGGGCACGGTTGCCCCGCACTTTTATGCTCAACAGTATAAACCATCGTTATTTCCTTATAAATTCTTGTAATCTCAATATGTAACGAAGCACCTAAGATAGTAGCTGATATTGGCCGAGGTGGCAAAGATAGGACAGAATCTATAGAATATTCCACATATACAAATAATTTTGACCCATGATCAGATCTTATTCTTCACTATAATGGCTATTCTGCTCGACTTTGACGTTCAAGTATAAGCTCAAATTTTTAATCCCATTATGCGCCTATCTCCAACTCCACCTGATATGGCAGCATGTTTAGGGAGTAAGCCATGTCCCCCACTAACACATCCTAAGTACATCCAAGAAAACAAAGTTGGAGCAGGCAGTCTCCAGCGGCTCCCCAAACAACAGTAAAATTTAAAAGAGTATTAATCTATTGGTCCGGCTCACGAACACAGCTATCATGCGAGAAGGATTCCAAATCTTAAGCAGTATCGCATCACCTAACGTCAGCGCACTCGAGTCTATATCAAATACTGCATCTTCCATTGGTGTGGTGATGCAAATCGTGAGTTTCCCGCCTGTGATCAAATCAAGATAAAAAACGCGAAATTTTCCCCGAATGAACCGTTATTGTTCCATGCTCAAATCATTTCATTCCGCATATCAAAACAGGCAGTCATTATTGCTAAGGAACATCAAATTATTTCCATACAGGTTCCACTCGATCGATCCCAGAATTTTTTTCCTACAAGAAAAAAGATTAAGAAAACGATAAGTAAAGCTGTCTTAAAGAACAATTGATTGGTCTGGAATGTACACAAGTTTCCGATTTAAAGTTTTTCGACAAGGCTGTTTGCCAATTTACACGGAATTCGAAGTATTCCACAAAACTTCCTTATTGATCCAACAGGTAAAATCATTGCGAAAAATCTGCGCTGGGAAGATCTCGAAAAACAACTGGCAGCGTTGCTCAAATAATTCACCATCAAACATGAGATATCAACTTAACTAAATGTTAAGGACAGCATGTGGAGGATGTTTAACATGCTGCCCTTTTATTGGAGCAAATCGAAATCCACAGGATAGGTCGCAAAAAGCTTACCATTTAGATAGATCCAAACATATTAAATCATTATTATTATAATGGAGTATTAATGTATCTTACCTTGATTTTATTCCTACCGTTATTAACTTTGCTTGAGATATGAGCTTGAATTTTATTCCAGACTGCTGTGAACTGAGGTCAAAATTCAACATAGACAAATAGCGTCCTCTGGCTATAACTTCGGTTGGCGTCAGTGATAACCAGCACCCCTTTTGAGAAAGGAATAATGCCTTCCCAATTATCTCCATTGGTGTCAATTCTCCGTACCTCCTCCCATCTACCGTCGGGGAGCCTTATTTTTACAATCCTGGCATAACTGGTTGTTTTTTCTGTGAGATATTCAACATCACTATTTAGCGCTCTCTGTAAATCGGGTAATTCCTGGAGTAATTTTGTGCGGTGATGATCAACTAACTCAGATTCCCCATAATGTTTAAAGTCTCCATTCCAATAATAATTTAAGCCATAAATATCACCATTGGTATCTGCTGAAACATCAGTTATCCGGAAAGGGAGATGAGGTATATGTATTTTTTGAGGAGGACTGCACAGCGCAGTATCTACCATATAACCCAATCCTCCATTTATACCATTAAATTCAAAAACGGCAATAAGTTTTTTCAGCTCAGGTATGTAAGTGAGGCTTTCAAATCCTGCATTAGGGATTTGAGGATGTTTTTTTAATGCTACGAAATGTGTTGGATTGATTGTTATAGTATTCGAAATGCTATCTAAATTTCCTTTCAAAATAAAGCAATATCCAAAGTTATCGATGGTTTCCATTGTAAGGAACACATCGTTGCCAACAAAAGTAATGCTCTCGAAGCCTTGATAGCTCTTGGATATAGAATCTGGAAGAAGATCCAAATTTAGTACAGGAACAACTTTGTAAAACGATAATGCAGAATCAAGATTATCAATTACTCTTTGGATGGAATCACTGCTGATGCTGTATAGACTAAACGGAGATTTAATGGTAACTGATTTTTTTTGGCCGTATTGTGGCAGTAGATAAATTCTTCTATCATGCATAGCCAGTCCAGAAAACTCCTCATCAACGCCAGAGATTATGGGCGGGAGCTGAATCACTTTTTGAGGAACTTGGGCAAAGCCGAACCTTGAGCTTAAAACCATTAGTAAAGTAAGTATAAAATATAACCCTCGTGCAAAATTCAGTTTGTGGCTGGCATGACAATCTGCAGATTTTTGTTTTGAATTCATCATATGTTACATTTATATGTGACGTTGCAATCTTTATTTTTTTTGTTTAATTAAAAATTAAGGTCTAATGCTTGATTTCTTTCGAAAAATCCATCACTACGGGATGGGATGTATTTTTATGGCACTCAGGTTCATAACTTACTCTTTATCATTTTCGATACGTCAAATACCCATTGGCGACATGTGCTTAACATTTTCAAGACAACTGAGTTAGGTGATTGGGATTATTTCTCAAATTAACTGACTTAATGCGGCAACTGCTATCGCCGAAGAAGGTGGCTGGGCCTACCAAAGATGGGTACGACCTGCTGAACGGTTAGGATATCAACAAGGAAGCTTACTTGAGTAGTTATTAGATAAACAGCGGGCGTTGACCCCATTTCCCCACAAACATTTATTTTAAATCTCTAACTATCTTGCTATCGTGAATTCGACAATTGGGATCAGGCATATTGGATTTCCAGACTAGCGGCCCAGCTTGCACAATAAGAAAGAAATTAACCTTAGGATCAGTATTAAGGGAAATTCAAGATAGATTGTAAGCTCCGGATTTTCTTTTCCGGAGCAGCTTACCTAACCGGCTTATATTATGATGGATAAAGTGGAATCTGAAACATATGCTTTACCACCTATACCGAAGGTGAAGCTCAATCCAATTGACCTTTACCGACTCAGCTAAAGACTCAAGATCCAACTTACATATCCCCGAATTTGGTGATATTATAACTTAATGCAAATAAAAATCGTTTGCCCAATTTCCTTATCTTTGCTTGCTCAGCAGTTATGTTAGATATGACGTATCCTATCGGTGAGATTTCTAAAAATATCCACACCGGTATCTCTATTTTTTAATTAAGCCAACACCCCTTGACAGTATTCCGGAATATCATTTTAACGAAAATTTTAAATAAAATCGTGCGAATTACTTTTCTACTTTTGATTGTTATCACACATGCAGCATTTGGCATGGAACCGCCTGATATTTTCTTTAAAAAGATAAATATTGAAAACGGCCTTTCACACCGTAAAGTAAACAGTATACTTCAGGATAAACGGGGATTTCTCTGGTTTGGGACGGAAGACGGGCTCAACCGGTATGATGGCAGATACATCAGTTATTACCGTCATATCCATGACGACAAGAACACCCTCTCGGGCAATATTATCAGTGATCTTTACGAGGACAAAGAAGGTATAATCTGGATCGCAACTTTGGATGGGGGGATGACAAGATATGATTACCGAAGAAAACCATCTGAGCAATTCAAACAGTATCGGCATAATATTCACGATCCCACAGGAATTCCTGAAAATGGGATCAGTCAGATCGTGGAGGACAGCCATGGTTATCTTTGGCTAGGGACAAGCGGAAGCTTTGCAGTCCGGTTCAATAAGAAAACGGAAAAGTTCGATACACCGATAAAAAGGGGAACTAGGTGTGTGATGGCATTAGAGATAGCTGACCACGACACCCTTCTGGTTGGACGGGCAGGTGGAGGTCTGATGAAGATCAATACCAGAACACTCACTTACATAGACAATCCAGAATATAAAAACCTTTATGCCAATCTGCCCCATTCGAGTATCACTGCCTTGTATACTGATAAAAGAGGGAGCATCTGGATGGGGTCTTGGGACAAATCGGTATACCGTATTAGTAATAATAGTTTACGCGAGACCGTCATCGGATCGGAGTTTCAGAAACATGGTATACCAAAAGACGATTATGTGTCTTTTGCAGAGGATGCCAATGGCTTGATCTGGATGGCTGGAAAAACGAGCGGTATCACATTATACGACGTCCACACAAAAAATATCTTTAACCTCAGACATGACCCGCACAAGGAGGGGACATTGAGCGATGATCACATAAATACTATATACAGAGACCGTGCAGGCATAATGTGGGTCGGAACTGATAATGGAGTAAATATGTTCAATCCCTTGTTCAGCCCCTTTGTACAGCACAAACTGCCAAAAGCTGCAGCAGATATCCTCATCTATGATTTCTACAAGGCGCAAAATGGTGATTTGCTGATTGGAACCAGCAATGGTATCTATGTCGAACGCAAAGGTGGCAAACAGATTGAGCACCGTCCTATATACTACAAGGGGCAGAAACTAACTGTTAGCAAGTTTTACATGGATGTTGACGGCAGTCTGTACATCGGCACGGACTATACACTTTTTCGTTATGAAATAATTTCAAATCGCATCACACCTCTTCCTAATACAGAGGCTGATCCAGTGATGAGAAAGCTGATCAGCTCCCGTGTCGTTTCCATCCTTCGCGACACGCTCGATAGCCACCCTGTCTTATTGGTTTCTCCATATGGTCATTTTTTAACTTTTTATGATCTTATTGAAAAGAGATGGTATTCGAGAGCAGATAGTACAAAACAAATTTTAAAGGAATTCAATATAAAAGACAATCTGATCCGAAAACTCTATCGGGATAAGGAGAGAAATTTATGGCTTGCAAATTTCAAAACCGGGCTCGGCGGCTGGAGTGCGAAAGGTAAGGACATTAGCTACTACATCAACGACCTAAATAACAGATATTCGCTGAGCAGTAACAGCGTATATGATATACAGGAAGATCAGAAAGCAAATCTATGGGTCAGTACTTACGGGGGCGGGATAAATTATTTTGACAGGAAGACAAAACGGTTTTACAATGTACCCGAATCGAGCAACCTCTCAGAAGGACTTCAGATCGACCATGATAATAAACTTTGGATGTTATGTAATGGCCATGTGCACAAGTATGATCCATTCGTTAAGGTATATAGCTGTTATGACATGCCACGCCTTCAAAATACAGGTGGATTATCCGGATATATTTTCAAGGATAATTCGGGAACTTTATATGCCGCGGGCGTCAATTATTACATTACCTTTGACCCAAGGTCAGTTGCAAAAATTGATCACAGTCCGGATATTTTTTTTACTGATTTTAAGATATTTAATGTATCCTATAGTCATTATCTGCAAAGAAAAACTATTGATCTCGATTATGACCAAGATCAGATCAACATTGATTTTGCAGCACCAGAATACAGCGGGGATAACCTCAAATACTCTTATAAGCTTGAAGGTTATGATAAGGATTGGATTGATGCTGGTAAACGGAATTCCGTCTCATATGCCAATCTTAAAGGTGGAAACTATAGGTTTCGTGTCAGGGCAGTCAACTGGCAGGGTTCACTGACAGAAAAAGTCTCTATCCTCAATATTTCCATCGCATTACCTTTCTATTCCACTGTCTGGTTTTACATCCTCATTTTCTGTCTGATATCCGCGCTTATTTACATTATTTACCGATACCGTTTAAAGACACTGCTCAAGCAGCATTCCATAAGAAACGGAATTGCACAGGACCTTCATGATCAGATCGGATCTACGCTAAGCAGTATATCCGTATATGGAGAGGTCGCGAAAATATATCTTGAACAAGGTGAGGAAAACAGGATGAACCAGATACTGGACACCATTAGCCTGACTGCAAATGACATGGTCTCTGAAATGGGTGACATTGTATGGGCAATCAATCCAAAGAACGATTACATGGAAAGCATATTGGAACGCATAAAAAGTTATGCTGAGCCGTTATGTAGGGCAAAGAACATTAATTTCATATTTAATTATGATCCTATTTCTTCTTCAAGCATTGTAGGCATGCAGACCCGGAAAAATCTATTTTTGATTATGAAAGAGGCAATAAATAATGTAGTTAAACATTCATCGTGTGACAATTTGATCATGAAATTGCATCAAAAAGATAATAAGACTGAGCTGGTTATTCGTGATGATGGAAAAGGCTTTGATATGGAGGAACTAAAAAACAGAAAGAACAGTTCTTCTGGTAATGGGCTTTATAACATCAGAAGTCGCGCCGAACAGCTTAACGCAGTCATTGTACAAACAAGTTCACCAGGGATAGGGTCCTATTTAAGGATAGAATTTGAAACACTAGCATCATAGCTTTTTAAATAATATGTCAATTTGGAGCTGCATATTCGATAGGGAGCAACAGTGGTATATTTCTACTATTCCAAACCATTAGAGCTTCAAATAGACAAGAAATTGAGCGTTGTAATTTCAGTCAACGCTCAATTTTTTTTACGTCCGCAAGGGATATTCAGTCGGAATAAATGACAACTGTGTTAACGCGCAACAGGCTCGCTATATATTAAATCATCCATTACCACAACATCTTTTGTTGATCCGTCCTGAACACCGTTAGCCAATGCTGTATTTCCCGACACAATTCTCACACGCGTAAATTTAGCGGTTGAGGAACTTAATCCAAGGAAGGAAAACTTTTTATCAGCTGCCTGTGCCCCTGCTCTCCCGATAAGTTTATCCCCATCGTACACTTCGATTCCGGTTGAACCGGCAATGTCCACGTCTGAAAATATAATCCCGAACGAGCTTACATAAGCAGGTGTGTGGGTACCAGGCACAAAGAACTTTACTTCAGTGATGTTGGTGCCTTTGGCACTAAATACTTTATTTTTGCTGAACGCAAAAAATTGTTGTGAATAACCTTGATCAATATCCGAAAATCCACGATCACTTACTAGCAATTGAGCATTTTCAGGAGTGTATACTAATCCACGTTTGCGTCCTGCTACTCCAGCCGGATCGGTGAGATTGAAAAAGTTAGCGGGAAAAAGGCCTGGACTGGTAAATTCCGCAGGAACGCCGTCCCAGTTAATTTCCCTGCGCCCTCCGGTTGCGTTTGGAGTAGAATTGAGTGCTTTCCCCGCGAGATCTCTAAATTGGTTGATCTTCCCAATAATCGCGCTGCTATCACCCGCCGCAGAAAATAATTGAATATCTCCGCGATTGTCGAGGTAGTCATCATAACCATCATTTTTTCCACAGCTCATGACAGCTATGCCTATCAATACCAGGCCTGTCGTTTGTTTTAGTATATTTTTCATTATTAAAATTTATTTGAGCAAATGTGCGGATGATACCATTGCTGAACAATCCCCGAAACAGGTCATATATCGTGACCAATTGTCTTTCCTCACAATGATCAGTTGAAGAACACGTCATTTCAAAACTTCATAGGAAGTATATATTTCAATAATCTAAGCGGAAATCTCCAATTTTCAGAAACGGATAATACTTAACAGCCCAAAATTAAGTCCTTCAGATTTTACCTGAAAGGAAACCTCAACATGGTAATGGTTTATTATTAAACGGCCGGATATCTCCGACGCAAAATAATCTAATCCCCCCACATTTGGGGATGGGATTACGCTTTGTAATTACGTTTCTTTGCAGTCACAATAATGAAATGTATAAGCAAGATAAAGAAAGTTGCATGCCAGCTGGCATATCGGTTTTGGGTCTAGAAAAAAAAATCTCGGAGCCGATCGGACAGGAAGATTTCGAAAAGTGGGTAACAGATACGCTTACAAGACATTTTTCGAGATTTCCAAACGATAAATTTGACCAAAGCTTGGGCAAAATAGGGACACCTCACCAAGTGCATCCCTTGGCCTTATAATCGACTACCTACCCTAATCCTTAAATAAATCAGGTAAATTTTTCAACTAATAGCACACCATATGTCAAATAAATTTACAATTTATCTTTTTTTAATGTACCTCTCGATGTTTATGAATGCAGCTTACGCACAGGATGTGATTCATAGTAGCATTAAAAAACAAGAACCGATCCACGATGCACAGAAGATTTTATCCAGGCTGGAACCTATCTCTTATGAATTCATACAAACTGATGCACTTGGGCCGCATCGTGGCATGAGATATGACATCGACCCAAACTCCGTACGCCAAACGTTTCCATCTGCGCTGAGGAGTGAAACAGTTTGGAATCCTGCCGGAAAGAACGTAACAGATAGCCATAGCTATGAACGCGTTGAACTTGAACTTCTGGTCCCCATTTTGGTTAGTGCACTTCAGGAACAAGGCGCAGAATTGGTCAAGCTCCGGTCTGAACTCGAAGGGCTTAAAAACAATCAAAAGCAAAAAAGTCAGAAAAATCCCTGATTGATGAACTTACCGTTTGATTCCGGATTAAAATTTTTTGAGTATTTTTAGATCTGGTAAAAGAACGTTAATAATAATGAGCAATTCGGGGTCTGACCAAGTTCAGGCCCCTTTTTCAATCAAGAAAAACTTGATTGCCATTTAGGCTTTTTGAAATACACTGATTTCATTAGCAAATCGGAAACATATCAATGTGTTCCATTTTTCTTGCTCAAATAGCCAAGCTTTGGATCCATTAGCTTAGATACCGCTAACCAGCATTAATCGATCAGTCCCCTTTTCATCCCAGTGTATCAGGTTCCAGATAGTTGTCAAAGTGATTTTCTGATCTGACGTCATTCTCTAATGTAACTGTCGATGAATCGAAAGTTTGGCTCATACCACTCCCTTCCCATCAGGGGTAAGATATATTTGGCTGCTACAAATAGGTCTTTAGCAATAAACAAAGAATTTAGAAAACAGGCCTGTCAATTATCCTTGTTATTAAGTTAATTATTTTTAGCTTTTAGCCCTGACTTTACATCAATCAGATATGGGATATTCTGTTTAGCCAAAGCTGAATTTAATCGCGAGAGTTGAACTTTCTCCCACAATATCCAATCATCAAAACACCGTTCTTAATTGGTCAATTCAGATATAGACCAACCAGTAGACCGGCTCGCAGTCGGTCCATGCAGCTCTTTGCCTATCCAGTAAAACAGTTAATAACTACCTGCAACAACTTCAAACATTGTGTCGGCCACCGGACTATCAGATCATTTCGATTCATAAAAATGATCCATCAGCGAGATACGGGATTTAACAGAAAGGGATTTCATAGGTTCGAATCGGTATAAAATATTTCCATTTTCATAAAGCACTATCCTGAATGGCTGTCTCAATTTGTCTGTAAAGTGGCTAACGCTTAGATATTCTGCCAGATCCTCATGTCTACTGGAAAGGCTATATAGGGACACAAATGGTTTATCTGATGCAAATTGATAAATGCCTTTTGCTGTTTCAATTGAAGGTTTTCTACCTCCGGGACGAAAACTAATTTTACTTGAAAGCGTATCCTTATACTTTGGGGCCAAGGTTATCCTGTCCAGCCATATATCCTCGGTAAAAGGCTCAAAGTCCTTGGCAATTTTTGTATTTTTCTTTTGGTCATTTAAAATGCCGAGAGACCCATCCACCACATGGGTTGCCTCATGCAAGAGCACATAAAGTATCGCATCCAATTTTCCCGCTTCAATGGAGAGTTTGAGATTGGGATGATCGGTGAAATAACTTCGTTCTTTTTCAGTAAGCCATTCCGAAACGTTCTGTCTTAAGATCTCGGCCCTGAAGGTTATTGTAAAAACAGCCAAGCTATCATCTGGATTTACCGCTGCAGTAAGAGCTGTATTGGGCATATTATCCAAAAAGCTTATACCCAGAAGGTGATCTTTTAATACACGCTGATGCAAGGGAGGAAGTGCATTAAATGCCCGTACCACTTTCATGCTGTCATCTTTGTTCAGTTTGTGCAATACCGGGGAGAAACCAGCATCCCTAAATTTCTTGAGTATTTCTGGAGAAGTCTGTTTAATCCGCCCGGTTAGCGGAACTTTAGGATCGAGACCATATCGCTTTTGTATCTTAGCAATTTGTTCGCCTTCATTTGTGGATTTTGTCTGCCCTTTGCCAACAAATGGAAAAATGCTCAGTCCTAAGCTGAACAAAACAGAAATATATAAAAGATTTAATATTCGGGTCATTTCGTGGATTAATTTAAAATGGTCTTGTGGAGTAGTTTTTTAATGACGAATTAAGAAAACAAAACATTATGTTGGATCTTGAAAGTCAATAATAATATTGTCATGATTAATAGGAACAAAAATAGTAATGCTCGTGGATATTTGCAATCTACTCTGGGAGACTGCCATTTGAATTTTAAACGGGATTTACTACCCCGTTAAATTTTGTTCGTCCCATTATCATTACTTCAATAGTTAGAAGTGTGCTTTATCTGTTACAATTTAACTGAAAACGCAATTAGCTATGGCTATTATCACTTTTTTGAAGAATCACCCTTCGCCTTATAATCACAAACTTTTAAGCTTAAAAACTTGCTTCCTTTCAGGGAAGCGATATCTCAAATGGAAGTGATTATCTTTGTTATATGCATACACAAGTTCATCAAATGGCTCATAATGAGGAAGCCTGCCTTGCCAGTGTCGGCCACATCCGGGACGCGCTTTATGTCTTGGGAGGAAAGTGGAAACTGGTTTTAATTTTTACTTTAATCGAGTCTCCCAAAAGATTTAACGAACTACAAAAACTCCTCAAGGGAATTGGACCGAAAATGCTTGCAAAGGACTTAAAAGAGTTAGAGTTGAATGAATTTATAATTCGCAAGACCTACACAGCTACGTCAATAAAAATAATCTACGAAGCAACACCTTACAGCCATTCGCTTATTATGGTGTTATCCGAGCTTCGCGAATGGGGTTATCAACACAGAGAAAAAATCAAAAAAGGCATGAGAAAAACATCTGATCATTCGTCGTATCTTCAGAACCCATAGCGGATGTTTCGGATAAATCTTTCGTGCGGAAATCCCTGGCTATACAATTGAGCTTAAATACCGGCAAACGCCGCAGGCTTCTTCTAAAGACCTTCGAACTCATTTCTAAATGAAAGCGGTGATTTTCCAGTCTTAACGGAAAGTCGTCTGCTAAAATAGGCCGGATCTTCATAGCCCGGTTTTAGTGCGATTTCCTTGGATGTTCTGTCGGTTTATTTCAGGAGCCTTTTCGCCTCTAGCATAATGTGTGATTTGATGAGTTCATTGGCTTGTTGATTATTCCGAACAAAGTACACCACATTCCGAGGCATAGTGCACCAGTTTGGTTCTGGCTTTAGCACTAACTTTAAACCATATCACTTTTGGACAAAGCGATATTCTGTAAACTTAATGATT
>Ga0163161_10000487_pt1 | contig 32582 bp, 30 predicted proteins | sample S45metaG_FD_129847 | JGI IMG/M metagenome (GOLD analysis project Ga0163161, IMG submission 129847) | Switchgrass rhizosphere microbial communities from Kellogg Biological Station, Michigan, USA - S4-5 metaG | ecosystem: Host-associated > Plants > Roots > Rhizosphere > Soil | place: USA... | reverse complement strand
CTGCCCCAATCTGGCGGGTGCCTGCCGAGCGGATGAAGATGGAACGGGAACATATCGTGCCGCTTGCGCGGCAAACTGTAGATTTGCTCAAGGCGGTGCGGGTCTACAGCCCCGGCCACCACGTGTTTTCCGGTGATAAGCCTGGATCGCCCATATCGCAGAATACGATGATCTATGGCTGCTATCGCATGGGGTATCGCGGGCGACAGACGGTACATGGGTTTAGGGGCATCGCCTCGACTTGGGCGAACGAAGCGGAATGCTATCGGCCTGACTGGATCGAGATGGCCCTTGCTCATGCCGATCGCGATGAGGTGCGTGGCGCCTACAACAGCGCCCTCTATCTCACGCCGCGCCGGCGCATGTTGCAGCGATGGGCGGATTATGTGTTGAGCATGATCGAGGTGCCGCAAAAGGCTGCGGCACCCGGTTGATCAATCAGTCTGCAGCAGGGTGTGGGGATGGTCGCTCACAATCCTCACACTCCATATATCAGGTAGGTTCGACCACCTTCTTGGCGCGGGCAGGGCGGGGTGCCTTGGCCGGCGCTGCCTCAACAACGCGCGGCTTGCGGCCCAGGCCAATCTTGTGGGCGAGTTCCTTGCGCTGCGCGGCATAGCTGTCGATCCGCCGTCGATCCATCTTTGCCGTTCAGCGTCGATTTTTCGATACCCGGGTGCGGACGGGCAGCTTTCCGGCACTGTCGACCAAACTAAGACACTCGGCCTAGCTTGCTCCAACGACCGGTGCCGACAGGAGCAGCCGTTCAGGTCTCATGATCCTGCGGACAGGAGGCAACCACTCCCGGCCATTCCGCAGATCGCGACAGCATACTGAAAATGGCCATTCCAACGAGGCGCAGCAGTCCCGCTTCTCCATCTCGGACCGGTCCTTTCGGGAAAACTCAATCGGGAACAGATTTCGGGAAAGCGGCTCGACCGGAGGCGCCGGGAGACCCAATCCGACCCTGGTTGTCCCGTTGGACTTTCGTTTCTGGGGAGGAGCGCGACCGGGATCGACACCGTCAATGCGCGCCGGCTATTCGCTTCGGTGCTCCCGATAGCCGTCGGACAGCTTTGTCCTCAATCGTAGCCATTGACCCGATCGCCGCGTCGCCATCGACAAAGCAAGTCTGCGCTGAGATTGTCATTGACCGTCCAGTCACTCTCCTATAGCAGATCCAAATCATAGGGTGTGAATTAGATGGCGCGGCCAAGAGACGACGAGCGCGAGGACCGGATCATTGAGGCGGCGATCCAGATTATTGCGTCTGGGGGGCTGGGGAAGCCTACTGCCGCAATCGCGAATGCGGCCAATGTGTCGAATGGGTCGCTCTTTACCTATTTCGAAACGAAGGCAGCATTGCTGAACCGCCTCTACGTAATGTTGAAGGCAGAAATGTCAGCGGCAATCGCTGACATCGATCCTGAGGCGAGCAACCGGGATCAACTGCGCCAAGTTTGGCACAAATGGCTCCAATGGGCAGCAGCAAACCCCGAACGTCGCAAGGCGCTGGCACTTCTTAGCGTATCCGAAGATATCACGAAGTTGTCGCGCGAGAAGGGCGATACCGCCATGGCTCCGATCGCAAGTCTTCTTGATCGCTGCCGCGCCGACGGCGTTCTCCGGTCGGCGCCCATGGCACTTGTTGGCGGGTTGGTGATTGCGATGGCCGAGGCGACGATGGACAGCATTCCCCGCAATCCCTTGGATGCAGATATTCAGGGAACTCTCGCGTTTGATGCACTCTGGCGCGCCTTAACTTGAACTCACATTTGCGATGTTGTTGACTGACCAGTCACTCCCCTAACTGAAGGACTTGACATGAAGCTTGAAGGACGGACGATCCTTGTCACCGGAGGAAGCAGTGGGATCGGCTTCGAAATGGCTTCGCAGCTGCTTGCCAAGGGGAACACGGTAATCATCACCGGGCGCAATCAAGAGGCACTTGATGCCGCAATGAGCCGAATGCCTGCGCTTCATGCCGTTCGCAGCGATGTCGCTGACATCGCGGGCATTGATGCGCTGTATGAGACCATGACCCAGCGCTTCCCGCAACTCGACAGCGTTATCAACAATGCCGGGATCATGCGGACGGTGCGGCTGGATAAAGGGCGGCCTCTGGATGACGTGACGAGAGAAATCGACGTCAATCTCTCCGGCGTTATCCGCATGGTTCAGCGCTTCATGCCGCATCTGCTTCGTCAACCCACCGGCCTCATTGTGAATGTGAGTTCCGGGCTCGCGTTCGTTCCTCTGCCGCTGTCGCCGATCTACTCCGCGGCAAAGGCAGCAGTGCATGCCTATACTCGCTGTCTGCGCGTGCAGCTTAGCGAGACGACTATCAAGGTCGTGGAGGTGGCACCTCCTTTGACCGAGACACCGCTTTATAGCGACGAGTTCAAGAAGAAGATGGGCGGCGCCAAGGGAATGCCAGTCGATGCGCTGATCCGGGCGGCGATCGACGGGATTGAGGTCGGTCGGAACGAAATATGTCCGGGTCAAAGCGGCATTATGAAGATCGCCGCCCGGATCGCACCGGGAGCGATCTTTCGCCAGATGAGCAAGGTCAGATGACTGGCCGTTTAAAACCTCGGGTTGACATGCTTCCTAGCCAGACATCGTTCGCTGGATTCATACCCAACCCTGGAATTGATTGGCCCAAGGATCACGAGCCCGCTTTGGCCCGCGTTTTCGCGCAGAATACTATCAATATAGCGGCCCCGCCTGAAGTTGTTTGGAAGCAGCTGGTTGACTGCATGCGATGGCCAAATTGGTATAGCTTTTGCTCAGATGTGTCGATTTTGCGCGATGGCCCGCTACTAGGGCCAACTTCCCAGTTTCGCTTCAAAACTCTAGGTTTCTACTTCGAGCCGGAGATCGTAAGATATGAGCCATTCCGGCTGCTGGTATGGTCAGCCAAGGGGCCGGCAGGCACCAGCGGCGCGCACGCATGGTACATCGAGCCGACGTCGAGCGGGTGCCATTTAGTTACCGAGGAGTCACAGCGTGGCCTTTTGTTGTCGATCATCGGGCACCGCACCCGCAAAAGGTTGCTGACGGCACATGATGAGTGGCTACGCGCTCTCAAAGTCTTGGCCGAGAAGAGTTAATTACGGCGGGCCATGCGTCTGCCTCATACTGGCGCACTCTCCATCATCCTCGAACGGGCGACTGTCGTTCCTCTGCAATGAAATCGAGCAGCGCGCGAAGTGGTGCTGGCACGAAGCGCCGGGAAAAATACAGTCTTGGGCCTTCGAACGAAGGCCACCACTCGATTAGAACGGGATGGAGCGCGCCGTTGTCGATGAATGGATCAAGCCAGTTTTTGAAAGTTCCAATGATGCCGTGACCAGCACACGCGGCTGCGATCGCCGCGGGTGCGGCATCGACGCCGATTATCAGCCGGCCCGGTGGATCAATCGTCATCGATTCCCGTCCGCGCTCGAACTCCCATGCGACGAGCGCGCCGGTCGAAAAGCGAAGTCGGATTGCGTCCTGAACCAGAAGGTCGCGTGGGACGACTGGTGCCGCATGTCGTGCCAGATAGGAGGGAGAGGCGGCATAGGCCAGACCCTGAACGGACGGCCCGATCGGCACGGCAATCATATCTTTTGCCAGATGCTCTCCGTAACGGATCCCGGCGTCGCAGCCGGCCGCTACGATATCCACGAGTCGATCTTCCACTTCAATTTCGACCCGGACGTGCGGGTGCGACATCAGAAAGCGGTCGATCAGAGGCGGGAGAATATCAACCATGACCGCACCGGTTACATTCAGCTTCAGCAAGCCGCGCACCTCGGCCTGTGAATTGGCAGCGTCCTGAAGGGCTACACGCGTCTCGGCAAAAAGTGGAGCGAGCCGCGAAGCCAGCGCGGTGCCGGCTTCGGTCGGCATGACGCTGCGCGTCGTCCGGGTAAGTAGAGGAACGCCGAGTTGGAATTCGATTTCGGCAACCTTCTCGCTCACGGTTGAGGGAGAGATACCCAATCGCTTCGACGCTGACCGGAAACCGCGTGCCTCAACGACAGCCAGAAATATTTTTAGGCTATCGAGGCTTGCCACTTCTGCATTGTTCGCCATGCCGATCAGGGTATCCGAGATTGAGTGGATTATCAAACCCGGCCGAACAGCCCATTATACCTGTGAGACGTAGAGCGCAGGTGGCGCAACGTCGCTGGCCACTGCTCAGGAGCGTAGTATGACCGACAAGACCGTTCTTATCACGGGTGCCAACAAGAGCATCGGCTACGAAACGGCGCGACAATTGGGCGGGCAAGGTTTTCGAATCTGGCTCGGCAGCCGCGACGCGGGTCGAGGGCAGGCAGCCGCTGCAAGTCTTGCCGCCGAAGGGATCATCGTCCGAGCACTGACACTCGACGTTACCAGTGACGAAAGTGTGCGATCTGCGGTTGGCCACGTCGAGCGTGAGGACGGCAAGCTCGACATTTTGATCAACAATGCCGGTATATCCGGGCTTCAGCCAATCCTCCCGAGCGAGCAGCCGCTCGCCGACATCAAGGCCATCTACGAAACGAACGTCTTTGCGCCGATCCGTGTGACGCAGGCCTTCCTTCCACTGCTAAAGGCAGCGATCGACGCCAGTGTGATCATGGTCAGCAGTGGGCTCGGCTCGCTGGGCTGGCTGTCGGACCCAAGCAATCAATTTCACGGCGTCAACATCCTCGGGTATAATAGCTCGAAAACCGCGCTAAACGCGGTGACAGTTGCGTTTGCCAAAGAGCTGACCGCCTGCAGGATCACGGTGAACGCAGCGGATCCCGGCTACACCGCGACCGATTTCAACGGCCATAGCGGATACCGTACAGTGGAGCAGGCTGCGGCGGGTATCGTATGGCTAGCGACTCGGAACGCCAAAGATATGACCGGCCGCTTCTACTTCGAGCAAAACGAGGTGCCTTGGTGAGGTAAGCAGGGGTAATCGCCCCCTGAGCCTCCTTACGACGTCAGCCAGTCGCACTTCCTCGTTACCTGACGCTTCCCCAAACTTCGATTTCCTGGTTAACCGTACTGTCCGACTGCCCACCGTCACCAACGCCACTGTCCGCACTGTTTCCGCGAAGTCGCCAGTCGGCTCCTCGCCTGCGCGTGTTCCTCGATCTCGTGGCTGACGTTTTTTACCAAGCAGCGCTGTAGCTTGCGTTAGAACCGGAAAAGGGAAGAAAGGTGATCCGCTAGTCGGGCAGCTTTTCATGCGCAGGTGCGCTTTGATATTGCCGCTCTGCCCGCGCTCCGGGTACGACCACCAGCTTTCCTTTAGGCAAACCTGTCATCTCGAGATCGACGATCGCGGAGATCGCTTCCGACAGCGGCACGATACGACCGATCGCGGGGACGAGTTGCCCCCGCTCGCACGCCTCGGCAATGCCGGTGAGCGACTCCAAGGTCGGATTGCCGAATACCAAGTGATGCCGCGATGAGAGCAGACTGCCGATCATCTTGGCGAACGTCGGGACGATATGCAGCGATTGGCCACCCTGTTTGAGCATCACACCGCACTGGCGGAACGACAACTTTCCCGCCGTGTCGAATACCACATCGAAGCTACCGCGATAACCAGCGACATCGAAATCCTGATAATCGACGAACTTGCTCACGCCCAGCGCGAGAGCTTCTTCGCGCCTGGCCGCGCTGCAAGTGCCGGTGACTCTTGCCCCGCGCAAGCGGGCGATCTGCACCGCCGCGCGGCCAACGCCGCCCAGGCATCCAGCGATAAAGACCGATTGGCCCGCACTCACCTGCGCCCGCTGCACCATCCCACTCCATGCGGTCACGGTAACTAGCGTCAAAGCAGCCGCCTGTTCGAACGACATCGATGTGGCCTTACGGACGGTGTTCTTTTCCTCTGCAACGACCGATTCCGCGAACGCGCCCGCTGCAGGGATCGTGGCGACGCCGACGACTTCGTCACCCACCTTGAGCCGAACCGTGCCGGGGCCGACGGCATCGACAATCCCAGCAAAATCATGGCCGAGACCACGCGGAAAGCGCGACCCGGAAAGCATCTTCATCTCGCCGCGCCGAAGTTTCCAATCCATCGGGTTGGCTGCCGCAGCTCTGACCTGCACGCGGATCTGACCAGGCCCGGGCTCGGGTAGGACGACATCGTCAAGCCGCAACTCTTCGGGGCCGCCAAAGCGATGATATTGGACGCGCTTCATAAGATTACCTTGGTTCACGGTGGTGCGTGATGGCCGCAATGAACAGCAGCGGGCGGTCCTCATCCGGCCCACCATAGCCAGATGAAAACTGCCGCGAGCACCGTCTCGCCCACGACCGAGCGGAAAATGCCCGCGCTGGCCCGTCGCGCCAGGAATTCGAATAACCCGAGGCTCGCGAGAACGGCGACCGCACCGCCTACCACCAGACACGCAGCCGAGCGGAATTCCGAGGGGCCCGCATTGCGTCCCAGGAAGAACATCAAGGCAAGGCCTAGATAGATCACGCCAAGCCGGCGAAATAGAATAAGCGCGCCAGCGGTCTCCTCGACGCCCCACTCCTTGAGCACGCCCCCGCCAGCGAAAATGAAGCGGAGCCCGAGGAGGCAAGCCGCAACCGTCATGATGTAGGCCGTTATGTGAAAGGTCACGGTCGATCTTCCTTGATCGATTACCCGGGGCAACATGCCCGCTTGCTCGGACTGGTACATGGACGATTGCTTTCGGACGATCTATGCGTAGACGTCTGAGTTTACTTGGAGATCGTCCAAATATGGATCCGCTGTCCGACGTCCTCGCGCTGCTGGAGCCACGAAGCTACCGTGTCGGTGGCTTTGAGGCGGGCGGCGATTGGTCGATCCGTTTCGATGCCTATGACGAGGGGATCAAATGCTACGCAGTGACCGCAGGCAGGTGCTGGATCACAGTGGAACGTGCAGGAGCGCCTGTGCTGATTGAGGAAGGCGACTGTTTCTTGTTGCCACATGGTTGGCCGTTCCAGGTCGCGAGCGATCCGAATTTGCCAACCGAGGATTGGCGGCCTCATTTTCTAGGCGCCCCCGAAGGCGCGGTGGTCAAGTTGAACGGCGGCGGCGGGGTCACGGTGCTCGGCAGCCATTTCTGGTTCGACGGGCAGCACGCGGAGATGTTACTCGGGCTGCTGCCGCCGATTGTCCATCTGAAAAGCGAGACTGATCGCCTGATGCTACGCTGGGCCTTTGATCGGATGCGAGAAGAACTGGCCGTTGCCCAGCCGGGAAGCGTCCTGATAGCACAGCACCTCGCTCACATGATCTTTGTCCAGGCGCTGCGCCTTCACTTGGGCGAAGGAAAGGGTGTCGGTTGGGTGTCTGCGCTCTCTGACAGGCAGGTCGGGGCGGCAATTAAAGCGATCCATCGAGAACCGGCGCGGCGTTGGACGGTGGAATCACTTGCCGTCGACGTCGGCATGTCGCGATCCAGTTTCGCGGCGCGATTTAGACAATTAGTTGGCGAAGGACCGATTGAATATCTCACCCGCTGGCGAATGCTGCTCGCTGGACGCAGCCTGTCGCGCGGCGACGCCGTCGGGTCAGTTGCCCGCTCACTCGGATATAAATCAGAAAGCGCGTTCAGCACTGCCTATACGCGCGTAGTGGGTAGCACGCCTCGCGGGCGGGCACGCCGCCTGGCTGTTGGGGCCCGGCGCTGAGCACGACACTTGGTGCTCCGATCCACTGCGCTCGCCAACTTTTGACCCGCGCGAACGGCAGTTAGGCCGCGAGCATTCCCCAACCCTGCAGGTCGCCTAACTCCGCGCTGTTCGCGCGCAAGGTCATGGCAGGAGCAAGATCGCCAACGTCGGGTTCTGTCCCAAACTGTCGTTCAACGGCGCGGATGAGAATGGCCGCAAAGTCCCATTTCTTGCCATCTTCAGAACCGACGCAATCATAGGCTGCGCCTGCCTAGTGCCGGACAAACAATTTGCTTCGTCCAAGGCAGGATTGCGAGACAACTTTCATAATTAATCGAGGCCCCTCTCAACAAGCTTCGATGCCAAGGCCGTCGATCTGGGCATGACAACGCTTGATGGCTTTTATGGGCAACTTGGCTCCGCTCTTCAGGGTGCCGCCTGAACTCGTAAGAATGCGTTGGACGCATTTGTTTTATTCAGCCGGCCTCTTCCCGGACGCGAACTCGCATGTCTCTGACTGCGGCGGACCATGCCGCCTTCAACATCGATTGGTCGGAGCCAACGACGAACATCGATACTCCGCCCGACTGGGCAGCGTTGAAGGACGCTGCGTCGGCATGGAGGCCCGCCGTCGCTACCCCGGTCGCGCGCCGCATCGACCATACGCTTGGCGGCATGTTCGACTCGGTGCGCAAACGGATCGCCTATGCTATAAGCGACTGCGAGGTCGGCGCGTCCGATGAAGAGCGCGTCGATACCTGGAACAGCTGCAATCTCTTCGACGCATTCAACCGCCTCGGCGTCCTCGATTTGCACGATCACTGCGGTCGCGTGATCGGAGTCCACCAAGTGGCTCTGCATCGCCGCTGCCCCATATCCGCCGGCCCGAGGCGAATTGCTGTAACCTCTCATGCCGTTCCCGAAGCGCGCTGCGCGAACGACCTCTGCTGCAATAGCGGGCGACGACACGTGCGGAACGACGATGCCCGATGCTCCTAGATCGAGCGCCTGTTGAATCCAGAAGGGCGTCGCGGACGGAACCCGCACAAGGACGTTCATTCGGGCCGCTCGCCCAGCGAGAATCGCGAGATCGATGTCCCGGACGGTGAAAGCCGCATGCTCGGCATCGAGAAGCGCGAAATCCATCGAGGACAGCGCTGCGATTTCTACCATGTGCTGCGCGGGCGCTTCAATCCTCGTCGAAGCCATTGCCCCGTGCCGTTTCGAGGTAACCCAGAACGGCACGATGAACCCTCGCCATCAGGGCGTCGTGCGAACGTTCGCCGCGTTCCCCGGCGGCATCCAGCAGGCCCCGCATGATGGCGGCGACATCGAAGCCGGCTGTCGCCAGATCGGCTTGGGCAGGGAGGTCGGGCTTACGCAGAATCGACACGAGGATCGCGTGGAATCGTTCGCGCACTCGAAGTGTTTCAGGGTCGAGAGGAAGTCGGTTTTCTTCCAGGTCCAGTATGCGCGCCAATTTCGGGCGACCAAGTTGATGCTTCACCGCAGCACCGATCAGCAAGGTCAACGCGGTAGAACCTGACCGTTCCGTCCCGGCCAGTTCCGCATCCCTGACAAGCAGTGCCGTCTCGCGAGCGATCAACGCTCCTAGCAACGCATCCTTGTCCGGAAAATACTGATATAATGTTCCTATGCTGACCCCTGCCAGCTCGGCGACCGCATTTGTATTGAAGCCATCATGGCCCAGGCGCTCGAGAATGCGAGCAGCGGCTTCGACGATCGCTTCGACTGTATGCTGCGCACGCTCTTGCGAAGGCAGTTTCCGGGGACGCCTGCGCTGTTGAGCGACCTTCTCAGGCATGATGAGGGATGCGAGTAGCGAAGCTGGCCATCTGGCCACATCCTAATGGCGTTGATTGACAGCGCAAGGATGTATCATGACTACGCAGATCCCCAGTTTCGAACCCGCACTCACGGTCTTCTTCTTGGTCAAGACGTCGCCCGAGTGGCTTGGATTCACATTCGAAACCAGGCTTGGACATGCCCGGTCCACGTTCCAGCCGATCCTTGACGAGTTCAAGGGCACGGTTCGCCTGAAATGGTATGACGTCGAATTCTATACGGCAATCGTAACGGACATCTGGATGATCGAAGCGGCAGATCACCACAGTTACCAATTGTTCTGCGAGAAATTGCGCGAAACGCCTTTTTGGGACCGTTATTTCCTCGTCAATAGCATCCTGCCAGGAGAGCTGAATGCTTGGGCGAAGAACTACGAGGTAGAGGCCCTCCAGTCCTAGTGCTGGGCTGAAGCTTCTATAAGAGGGTGAATAGATCTGATGATCCTATTCATCCTCGCAGTACCGCCTCGGAGCGGGATTTGCGGCTTGCCTTATCATCTTGCCGAGCGTGGTGCGTGCAGCATAGCGGGATGAGCCTGATACCGATCATCGGCGGATCGCGATCACGCTCCGCTGGCGAAGTGCCCATTCCAAGCTTGGCCGATAGCCGCGAGAGATGAAGCATCTCCACGGAGGCACATATCGTCATCATCGCCGGATCAGGCCGTCAAGCGGACTTCTGTTTGTTCCAATCTCGCCCTGGCGAAACCGCCGGCGCCGAGCATCCTTTCACCACGCCTCGCCTAATGGCGTGAGCCCAAGAGGGCGGGCGTCCGACGAAGAAAGGCGATGCGTAAGATCTGCGGTTGGGAACGCCCGTGCGGTCGAAAATATTTCATGGCTCGACTGAGACTGCTGGACGCCGTCACGGCGTTGATGGCCGGTGTATCCACTTTGGATGCGCTTCGTGAAATCCTGACCGATGTCGCACTTGAACTGGGTTTCGATTATCCCTGCCGGGATCCCGATGTTCTATGGCGCCAGCGACCAGGCCACGGCTCGGGCCGAAACGCTGGACGACGACAATGCCAAGCATGCCATGGCGAGTTTCGCCTCGGGCAGGAAGATCAAGATACTTGACCAGATAATCGAATTTCACACAAATCATCGAATTATAACTTTTACTTTCGGTATTTTTATGTCGATTTTTGCGTCGGGTAATCACCGAATTCCCTCTGATGCGTAGGTTAGCGCAGGATAGAGTGGCATGTGACGAAACGAGCCGCCCACAATTGACCGGCTCTGGGCCGATAGGCGAATTTCCGATTCGGGGCCGGGTTTTAGAGATAAGCGACATTCACGCGACGTTGGTTAGGTCGAGAACAACGATGCCGATGGGAGGGAATAAATGCCGGGCAATCGATCAAATTCTCGCATTGTTAGTTCAGCATTCTGAACGCCAATGGCGGCCGCTTACCAGTTTTCGATATGCTAACTATCGGTCTCAGTGGTCGGCAGGTGTTTGATAGCCGCAAAAGCGCGGACGACGACAAACCATCGATTGCCATGATCCTGTTGGGTAGCCCCCCCGGCTGTGCAAAAACTGCCGACGGATAACAGCGGCGATCCATCGTTCAATCAGCACCAGAGACGCCTCAGAGCCGAGATGCTGCTGCCATTATTGCTGCTGATCAACCGTTGGGGCTACGTCCGATGTGAAACGCAAGATGATCAATGAGCATACGCGTTTTTGGCGCCAGGTGTTTCTTGCTCGTGTATAGTGCGACGATAGGTACGGCCTCTGTTTCAAGCATCGTCAGCACGGCGCAGAGCATGCCGTCCGCAATAAATGGCTCGACGAGAAAATCGGGCAGGTAAGCGACACCTTGCCCCGCGCAGGCAGCCTCGAGGATCGCTTGAGCGTCATCGAGCCCCAGTCGACCGTGCAGGTGAGCCCGCACCCATGACCCGTCCATTTCGCGAAACCGCCACACATGGCGCCGCATGTTGCTCACGAATTGAATGCATTCATGCCGCTCCAAATCGTCTAACGACTCGGGCCATCCATGCTTGTCGAGATAGGCCTTCGATGCACAGAGCACCGCCCTATGCGTCGACATCATCCGGGAAATCAGCCGCGTGTCCTGCTGTGCATCTGTGGTCGGAATGCCGATACGCAGTGTCAGGTCGATCCCGTCCTCGACCAGGTCGACGGCCTTATCAGTGAAATTTACGTCGACGCTAACCTTGGGCCATTTGGCCAGATAATCATAAAGGGCGGGTAGGACATAGCGCCGACCGTAGACCGTTGGGACCGACAGGTGGATGAGACCGGAGGGCGTCGACGCCACCGTCTGCACGCTCGCCTCTGCTTCGTCGATCGCTTCCATCACCTGTCTGCAATGATCTAAAAACGTGCGACCATCGTCGCTCAGGCTGAGTTTTCTCGTCGTGCGATTGATAAGGCGCACACCGAGGCGCTCCTCCAGCCGGGCGATCGCCTTGCCGGTCGACGACCGGCTCAGTCCAAGCATCCTTGCTCCGGCGACGAAGCTGCCACCTTCGACGACTGCCATAAAAGCAAGCATTTCGCCCAGATTTCCTCGGTTCATCGCGCCTCTCCTTTTGTCTGTCCGGCTGGCCCTCAGGATCGCTCGCGAACCCTATCACCAAGCCACCCCGGGTGCTACGTATTTCAAATAATGAAATCTTATGCAAATATTGACTTCGGTCCAACTGCGGCGTAGACCTCGCCAAGAACAAAGCGGCTAGCCGCCGACAAAAACAAAAAGGAGGGGACTGATGATTCAGAAGACACGATCGCTACGCAGAGGGCGGCGGTTCATGGCGGGCGCCGCGGCTACCGCATTGATAGGCGCCTCGGGGCAAGCCTTCGCTCAAGACGCGGGTGCGGAGGCGCTCGGCGATATCGTCGTCGTTGCGCAAAAGCGCGAACAGAAGCTCCAGGACGTCGGGCTGTCGGTAACGGCGATCGGTGCCGACGATCTGGCCAAGCGCGGGATCGAGGGCGTGGAGGACCTGGTCAAGATTGTGCCGGGTCTTGCGGTCACACCGAGCCCTTATGGCACGCCCGTCTATACCCTTCGGGGCGTGGGCTTTTTCGAAAGCTCCATCAGTTCAACGCCAGACGTGGCGGTCTATCTCGACCAAGCGCCGCTCGCCCTCCCGGCCTTCGCCGCGCTGACAGCGTTCGACCTCGAACGTGTCGAGGTGCTCAAAGGACCCCAGGGAACGCTGTTCGGAACAAATGCAACAGGTGGCGCAATCAACCTGATTGCCGCCAAGCCGACACGATCGCCGAAGGGCGGGGTCGAGGTCAGCTATGGCCGGTTCAATGCAAAAACGGTTTCAGCCTTTCTCAGTGGGCCGATCACGGACACCCTGAGCGCGCGCATCGCGGTGAAGCTGGACCGTGCGGACGACTGGCAGAGAAGTTATACCCGAAACGACAGTCTGGGGAAAACGGACAGCGATGCTGCACGGCTCTTGCTGGACTGGCGGCCGGCTGACCGCCTGCACGTCATGCTCAACGTCAATGGCTGGCTTAATCGCTCAGATCCGCAGGCGCCCCAACTGGCTCGGCAAACTACACCAGATGACCTCCAGGCAAAGATCGGAACACCCGGCCTTGGAGGTACGGTTCCAGCCGATCTTGGCATCCTATTCATTCCTGCGGCGCCCCGTAATGCGCGCGCGGCAAACTGGATACCTGAACATCGGCCTTATCGGGACGACCGCTTCTACCAGGTCACGGGAAATATAGACTATGATCTGACCGATACGATCGCGCTGACGTCGCTCACGAGCTATAGCAATCTGCGTCAGCGCAAGGCGTCCGCTTTGTCAGGCGTCGATGTCGATGCTGTCGATCAGACTGCCAACCCGGCGAATGCCGACGATTTCAGCCAGGAGGTCCGGATTGCCGGCTCCGATTCCGCATCACCCCTCCGCTGGGTGCTGGGGGGCACCTACGAACGGACGTTCAGCTACGAAGCGAGTGCCTTTGTCTACAAGGATGGTTCAACCGGTCGCTATGGCTTCACCGGGAATAGCTTCGACAGCCGCCAGCGCGTGCGCCAGTGGGCTGCGTTCGGCAACGTTGAATATAAGATGCTGCCCGAACTGACTCTGAAAGCGGGCGTACGCTACAGTCGGTCCACGCGCACGGCCGCCAATCGCAGCTTCGCTACGCCGGGGTATGTTGAGCCAAGAGGCGATCTGGGCGTGCCAGGCGCTACCAATGTCATCTTCGGTAGCTTCTATGTCCCCAATGTCCCCGCCTGCGCGGGTGTGGTTTATAGCCCGATCACCGCTGGGCAGTCCTTCTCGATCGACCCGGTGACCTGCCAATCTGGAACGTATCGAAACAAGCTCACTGAAGACAATGTGCCCTGGACAGTGGGGATCGACTATAAGGTCGCTCCAGATGTCCTGGTCTACGCCAACGCATCGCGCGGCTTCAAGGGCGGTGCCTATCCGCTCACCAATGCGTCCAGTCAGGCACAATATGCTCCCGTTCCCCAAGAAGAACTGACCTCATACGAGGTCGGCTTCAAATCCCGCTTCGCAAACAACCGTCTAATCGTGAACGGAGCGGCCTTCTATTATGACTATAAGAACAAGCAATCACGCGGGAAGACGGTGGATCCGATCTTCGCGCAGCTCGAGCAACTGGTATCGATCCCAAAGTCCCGCGTACTCGGCGCTGAGCTGGACATCACCGCCCGGCCCATCGACGGTCTGACGCTGCGGGTCGCTGGAACCTGGCTCGACACGGAAATCAAACGCTATGTCGGCATTGTCGGCTCTCATCTGGAAGGAGGCTTCAGCGTCGCCGATACTGCCTCTTTCGACGGAGTAAGGCTTCCGTTCGCGCCGAAATTCGCGAGCTCTGCAAGCGCCGATTATGAATTTGCGCTCGCTAATCGACTCAATGCCTTCATCGGCGGAAATCTGTCCTTTCAGTCCGAAAGCTACGGTTCCGCACAACTTGACGCGCAGGCGCGTCGGGATGCGACAATCAAAGAATATGCGACGCTCGATGTGCGCGCAGGCTTCAACGATGCCAATGACAAGTGGCGGGTAACATTCTGGGGGAAGAATGTGACCAACAGCTCCTATTGGACCAACAGCCTCAGGGCATACGATACCATCGTTCGCTATACTGCGAGGCCGGCCGAATATGGCACCACCTTTGCCTACACATTCTGAGAACAACTAGCGACTGGCCGCGCAGGCAGCGCACATAGGAAAGGAGCGAACATGGCAACAGCAATTGGGATCGGCGTCCGCGACACTGTGTTATGGGTCGAAGACAGTGGCGAGGCGGATCTTCCGCCGGTCCTGTGCCTGCACTCGCTTTGGCTTGACCGGACGATGTTCGGCCAGTTGGTCGAGGCCGCAGCGGGACAATATCGGATGATATGCCCTGATTTTCGCGGTCAGGGAAAAAGCGCCCCACCGACGACCGACACCATCTCCATCGAAACCTGCGCCCAGGATATGATCGCTCTTATCGAGGTCCTGGGTCTCTCGAACGTCAATCTGGTTGTCCAGTCGATGGGAGGGGATGTCGCGATCCACATGGCTGCCAGCCGTCCCGACCTCTTCCGCTCGATCGTCATGCTGGCGTCCTCGGCGCGCGGAGGCGAGATCGACGAGATGGACTGGGTCGTGCAGTGGCTGAAAGATGCTTACGAAACCGGCTTCGTCGGTGATAGCCTGCAGTCGCTGCGCGAGGTCATGTTCGGCGCAACGACGCGCAAAACCCTCTCGAAACAGAAGATGCTCAAGCATTGGTCCGATATGCTGGAAGCGTCGCCTCGCTCGCTCTGGCCCGCCATACGCGGGGTCATTTACCGCGAGGGCTCGGCCCATCTCCTGCCGACCATCGACATTCCCACGCTTGTTTTTTCGGGCGAGGAGGATGTCGCACGTCCGCCAGCATGGGCCCGGGAGGTGGTCGATAACCTTCCCAGGGCCAAGCTCGTTTCGCTTTCCGCGGTTGGCCACAGCCCCATATTGGAGGTGCCGGAACAGGTCATTCCGCCGATCCTCGCTTTCATCGGAAACCCTTCGATTGGTTGACGCGACATCGGGAGGCAGACGATGCAACACATGATTGGACGACCCGGCGCGCGGCCGGCCGACGCGGATGCATCGGCCGGCTCCCATCAGGCCAATCCCTATCGGGAGGGGCTCGCCCCCTGCGCTGCCAATCATGTGGCGCTGTCACCGCTCTCCTTCCTGCGTAAGGCGGCAGAGGTACATCCTGGCCGAACCGCCATCATACACGGCGATATTAGCCGCACATGGCGCGAGACGTACGAACGCTGCGTTCGCTTCGCGTCGGCCCTTCGAGTGCTCGGCATCGGCCTGGGCGATACGGTCGCGATCATGGCCCCAAATATCCCGGCGATGGTCGAGGCCCATTTTGGCGTCCCGATGTCAGGCGCGGTGGTGAACACGCTGAACACACGTCTCGATGCCGATGCTGTGGCCTTCCAACTGGAGCATGGCGGAGCAAAACTGCTTCTTGTTGATCGCGAATATTCGGCGCTAATCGCAAGAGCGCTGGCTAAACTTACCCACCCGCCCATCGTCGTCGATATCGAGGATTCGCTCTATAACGGCGCTGGCGAGCCATTGGGCTTATTGAGCTATGAGGCCCTTCTCGACAGCGGCCAGCCCGACGCTGCTTGGGATCTGCCAGACAATGAATGGCAGGCAATCGCGCTCGGTTACACGTCGGGCACGACGGGCGATCCCAAGGGCGTAGTGACCAGCCACCGAGGCGCCTACCTCAACACGCTTGGTCAAATCGTTACATGGTCGATGCCGCTGCGCCCAGTCTATCTATGGACCCTGCCCATGTTCCATTGCAACGGTTGGTGCTTCCCTTGGGCCGTCGCGATGCAGGGCGGGGTCAACATCTGTCTGCGCAGGGTGGACGCTCCCCTCATTCTCGATCTGATCGACCGCCATGGTGTGACCCATATGTGCGGCGCCCCCATCGTCTATTCGATGTTGGTCGATGAGGCCCTGCGTCAGGACCGTCAGCTGTCGCGCCCCGTAAGCGGCTTCGTCGCCGGCGCCGCACCGTCGAGCACTCTGATCGAGGGCGCCGAAAGTATCGGTTTCGACATCACGCATGTCTACGGATTGACGGAAGTATATGGCCCAGCGGCGGTCTGCGTGAAGCAACCGGAATGGGCCGAGCTTCCTCTCGGCACCCGGGCCAGGCTCAACGCGCGCCAGGGCTTCGCCTTCCCGGTCCAGGAGGCGATGCGCGTTCTCGACCCGGTCACGATGAGGCCCGTTCCGCCCGATGGGGAAACCGTCGGCGAGATCATGTTCCGCGGCAACATCATGATGAGCGGCTATCTAAAAAATCCAGCCGCAACAAACGCGGCGTTTGCCGGCGGCTGGTTCCATACCGGCGATCTCGCGGTGATGGAACCGGACGGCTATGTGCGGATAACCGATCGGCTGAAGGACGTCATCATCACCGGCGGCGAAAATGTCTCGTCCCTTGAGGTCGAGGACGTCTTGCACCTACACCCGGCAGTCTCGCTCGCCGCCGTAGTGGCCAAGGCCGATCCGCGGTGGGGCGAGGTGCCATGCGCCTTCATCGAACTGCGCGATGGCATCGGCGTAGAGGCTGAAGAGCTGCGCCTTTTCTGCCGCCAGCATCTTGCGGGCTACAAAACGCCAAAGCTTTTCCATTTCGGCACCATCGCCAGGACCTCGACCGGCAAGATCCAGAAATTCGCTTTGCGACAGGTCGCGGCCGAGCTGCCCCTTCCGTCATCCACTTGAAAGGAATTCCGTCATGAACTTTGACGCGGACTACAGCATGACCATCGCCGGCAAGGCCGTCTTCGCCACTGAAACGCTACCGGTCATCAATCCTGCCACCGAAGAGGTGATCGCGCAGGCGCCTGCCGCAACCCGGGAGCAGCTCGACGAGGCCGTCGCAGCGGCCAAGGCGGCCTTTCCCGCATGGGCGTCGAGGCCGATCACGGAGCGCAAAGCCTATCTGCTCGCGATCGGCGATGCTATCGAGTCGCATAAGGAGGACCTGATGCGCCTCCTGACCCGCGAGCAGGGCAAGCCACGCGCCGGAGCGGACTGGGAAATGACCGGTTGCATCATCTGGTGCCGCGAAACCGCTACGCTCGATGTGCCGGTCGAACTAGTGGAAGATAGCGACGACCGTCGCATCGAGATCCGCCACACGCCGATCGGCGTCGCCGGCGCGATCACGCCGTGGAACTATCCGGTTCTGCTCGCTCTCTGGAAAGTTCTGCCTGCACTGCTCGCCGGCAATACAATGGTGCTCAAACCCTCGCCCTACACTCCGCTGACGACGCTCAAGCTGGGAGAGATCCTTCGCGAGACACTTCCGGCAGGCGTCCTCAATATCATCTCGGGCAAGGACGAACTGGGAGAATGGCTCAGCACCCATCCCGACATCGGCAAGGTGAGCTTCACCGGATCAACGGCCACCGGCAAGAAGGTCATGCAAAGCGCCTCCGGAACGCTCAAGCGGATCACGCTCGAACTTGGCGGGAACGATGCGGCGATCGTGCTTCCCGACGTGGATCCCAAGACCGTCGCCAAGGAGCTGTTCTGGGCGGCCTTCCAGAACAGCGCGCAACTCTGCGTTGCAGCCAAGCGGCTATATGTGCATGCGGACGTCTACGACGCCGTGGCGCATGAGTTGGTCGAATATGCCCGAACGGTAAGAACGGGCGACGGGTCGCAGCAGGGCGTTGATCTCGGGCCGGTCCAGAACCGGATGCAGTATGAGAAGGTCAAGGATCTGCTCGCCGACGCGCATGCCCAAGGCCACCGCTTCCTCCTGGGTGGCGACGTGCCGGAGGGCACCGGCTATTTTATTCCCGTAGCCATTGTCGACAACCCGCCCGAAAACTCGCGCGTGGTGATCGAGGAGGCGTTCGGTCCGGTCCTGCCGCTCCTGAAGTTCGACAGTGTCGACGAGGTCGTTGAGCGGGCAAATGCCAGTATCTTCGGTCTCGGCGGATCGGTCTGGTCCAACGATACGGAGGCTGCGCTCCACGTCGCGCAGCGGCTCGAAGCCGGAACCGTGTGGATCAATGAAATCCACATCTTCTCGCCCCATGCGACTTTTGCCGGACACAAGCAATCTGGTATCGGAATCGAACATTCGGTGCATGGCCTGCTCGAGTTCACGAACGCCCAGACGATCGTGATGAAGAAGCTGCAAGCAGCATGAGACTTGGCTCCCATCACGACAGGCCACGGCTCTCCAGTCACACCGAGTGAGTAACAATATGTCTGACACTCCACTTTCCGGGCAGGTTGCCCTCGTCACCGGCGGCGCGCGAGGTATCGGCCGCGTGTATGCGCTCCGCCTCGCCAAACTCGGAGCCGACGTCGCCATTCTCGACAGCAATCTCAGGTCCTTTGAGGATTTCGAGCTGGAAAAGGCCGCGATGCACGGCGAGACGACCATGGCGGAAGTCGAAGGGTTCGGGCGGCGAGCCTGTGGCCTGCAGGTCGACGTTACCGATGCCGCGGCCGTGACGGCGGCCGTGGACGATGTCGTTCGGCAATGGGGCCGTCTGGACGTCGTTATCTGCAATGCCGGAGGCGGCGTAGGCGCGATCGGCGAAACGACCGGAAGCCTTATGAGCGACGAGGCTTGGCATGCGGTGATGCAGCGCAACCTCGACGGCACCATGTTCACCTGCCGCGCCGCGATACCGACGATGACAGCCCAAGGATCCGGGCGCCTGATCACGGTCTCGAGCATCGCCGGCGCGCGCCCCGAGCCGTCGGGTGGATATGCTCATTACGGCGCCGCCAAGGCGGCTATCGTCATGTACACTCGCTATCTGGCCCGCGACGTGGGACCACATGGCATCACGGCGAACTGCATTGCGCCCGGCTATATTCGTACCGGCCGGCTTGCGCCGATTCATGACGCTATGGGCAGCGATCTGCTCGAGAGGGTAGCGCTACGCCGCTTCGGCACGCCCGAAGAGTGCGCGGGCGTGGTCGAATTCCTCGCAACCGATCTGGGCGCCTATGTCACCGGCGCCGTCATCGCTGTTGATGGGGGCACGCTGTGATCAGAGCTTTTGGAGTATTCTCATGAGCGCCACCAAAATAGGCTATATCGGCGATCTGCTGGCAGACGCGCCACGGAACTGGGGCAAATGGGGTGCTGAGGACGAGGTTGGCGCGCTCAACTATCTGGACCCGGCGACCATCCTGTCTGCCGTCGGATCGATCCGATCCGGCAAGGTCTTTACGTTGCAGGTGCCAATGGGCGCGCCGGGCGGCGATCCCGTCTGGCCCGGACGGCGGGGGTGCGAACGCTATCAGATCGTCGATGAGAGCCACTGGGCCTGTGGAAAGGGTCCCGAGATTGCAGGCGGGTCGCATTATTCGGACGACATGATTTCGGCCTTTCTGCAGGGATCGACCCAGTATGACGCGCTGGGCCATGTCTGGTACGATGGTCAGCTTTACAACGGCTATGACGCCACCTCCACCGTTGGCGGCATGACCAAAGCCAGCGTTCAGCCGATTGCCGAACGGGGCGTGGTCGGACGCGGGCTATTGCTCGATATCCCGAGGCTGCGGAACAAGCGATTTCTCGACAAGGGAGAGACCTTCACTCATCATGACCTGATGGCGGCGGCCGAGCATCAGGGCTGCACTATCCGCAAGCGAGATATCTTGCTCGTCCGCACTGGTTTCGTTGAGACTTTCTACGAGCAGGGTGCCGACGCCTTCTACGCCGACTTCATCGAACCCGGGCTTACCTATTCCCCGGACCTTGTGCATTGGTTTCAGGACATGGAAATTCCGAACCTCGTCACGGACACGATCGCCAATGAGGTCACAGTCGATCCGGTGAGCGGTATCGTACTTCCGCTCCATTCAGCCTTGATGCGTAATCTTGGCGTGGCCTTCACGGAGCTCTGCCGGTTCGACAAGCTTGCCGATGATTGTGCGGCCGACGGGCAATGGGATTTCCTCTATGCCGCCGCGCCACTCAATGTCGTGAACGGGTCAGGGGCTCCGGTGAATCCAGTCGTCATCAAGTGACGACGCGCGGAGCGGCCGTCATTAGCCTCCCTTTATGCCGAGGTTGTGCAGAAACCGGCGGACGGCGTCGTTGAATTCGACCGGGTTCTCGATCATCGGATAATGGCCCGTACCCTCAAGCAGGGCGACCCGGCTGTTTGCGATGCGTGATGCCGTTGCCGTCACCTGCTCGTCCGAGACCAGCCAGTCATCAGTGCCACGGATCAACAGGACCGATGCCGTGATGTCCGCCATGTCATCCCGCATGTCGAACCCGGAATAGGCGCCGAGATCAGCTTGCATCACTTCGGGCAATGCTCGCCTGATCTGTCTGATTACATCGGCGGCGCGACCCGGCGGTGTTCTCTTGCCAGTCAGGGACTGGGCGTAGCATTCCAGCCGCTGCTGTCCGTTCAGGAGCATCATGTCGAGCGTCAGCCGGTCGAGGCCGGGCGTGAAGTCTGCGCCCTCGGCCGATATTACGGCCGCGTAGCCAGCCGGCAGTCGGGCCGCGAGCGCCAGCACGGCATTCCCGGCCATCGAGCATCCGACGATCACCGGGCGGTCGAGCGCCAGTCGGTCGATGACCTGTTCGTGGAAGACCGCCAGGGCAGCGATGTCGCGCAACGGACCAGCCTGCGGCATCTGGCTCTTGCCATGCCCCGGAGCATCAACGGCAATAACGCGGAATTCATCGGACAATCCGGCCAGGACGTGCCTGTACATCAGCGTATCCTGGCAGGCCGCGTGAAGACACAGGATGGCGGGCCCGCTGCCGGCTTCTTCATAATAGACGTCGCCGCCCGCGACCTCAATATAGTGCCCGATCGTCGGCTCGCCTCGTTTGAAAAACGGCGGCGAATACGGACCCTGCGCAGTAGGCGCGTTGGCGCTCATCGCCAGGGCCTTGAACGCCAGCCAGAAGATCTTGACGTTGCGCAGGACAAAAACAGTGTCACCCATCACTGAAATGGCGCCGGACGTCGCTGCCTGGAACCAGTCGATCTGACCCGACGCCACCCGTTCCCAATCCGCGGTACTTGCCGTGACCGTGACGCCGGCGATCTCGTCGGCGGCGAGAACGATCTTCGTCTCGCCGCCCGACAGTTTGAAGTGCGCCGCGCCATCGTCACAGTGGAAACGGATGCCTGCTTCGATATAGCGCGTCGTTTCAGCCCAATCCGGCAGCGCCCTCAGGGCCGCGGCAAGCGCGATGATCCTTTGGTCAGCCCAGAAAAGACTCCTTGACATCATCGTTCCAACTGGAGAGCGACGCGAGCTGGCGGTATCAGTCACATCGTGTAGCGGACCGTCAGGCCGAACGTCCGGGGTTCGTTGTACACCGGGAAATAGAAGCCCAGCCCCGACAGGTCGTTGACGTCGGTCAGATACCGTTTGTTGCCGACATTGCGGACGAATACGGACACATCGACGCCTGACGTGTGGGTCAGGCCAGCGGTGAGATTGACCTCCCCGTGCCGGGCGCTGGCCATCGGCGTAGCGTTGAGCGGGCTGAAGAAAACCTGCGACTGATAAGCGAAGTCCCCGCCGATCCGGCCGTTCCAGTCGGCGCCCAGGGCAGTCCGATAGGTTACGGCGCCCGTCATTTGAAGGCGCGGCGCTTTATCAAGGGTTTGCCCCCGGAAGTCACCGCGGACCGGATCGATGAATTCGGTATAGGTGGCGTGGACATAGGCCGCGCCCAGGTTGAGATCGAGCCCCGCGACGGGCCGCGCCTGGATCTCAAACTCCGCTCCGTAGATCTGCGCGTCGGCATTTTGCAGCCGCTGCTGCGGGGCGCCGTTCGGGCCGGGCTCCAGGCTGAACACCTGAAGCTTGCGATAGTTATAGTAAAAGCCGGACGCATTGAAGCGCAGCCGCCGGTCGAGCAGATCGGTCTTGATGCCGACCTCGAAAGCGTCGATCGCCTCAGGCTTGACCGAGTTGAACTCGATCCCGTTGAACAGCGCCCCGGTGTTATAGCCGCCCGCGCGGACGCCGCGTGAATAGGTGGCGTAAGCGTTGACGCTCGAGCTTGCCCGATAGGCGAGCGCCAGTCGCCAGGTAGGTTTCCTCAGCGTCGTCACCGTCCGTGATGGAAGATCGACAATGCTGTTGCTCGAGTTGGCGTCGACGAGGCCGAGTAGACGGTCCGTCAGCCGTGCCTGCACATTATTCGCGGCATTCACGGGCCCGGCGTAGGTGATGAAGTTCAAGCGCTTCTTGTCGTCGGTATACCGCAGGCCGGCCGTCAGGGTCAGCTTGTCAGTCAGCTCGTAATCTGCCTGTGCGAAGATCGCCTTGCTGGTCGTCCGCTGCTTGAAGTTGCGCTCGACGATCATGATCGATGATGCCGGATCGAAATAGGGCTGCTGAGGATTGGGATTGAACTGCCGAAACAGGCTGAAATCAGTGAGGCTGCTCAGGGTCTCCTGTAGATAATAGACCCCGGCCACCCACTTCAACGGGCCGTTGTCCGTTGAGGCAAGCCTCAGCTCCTGGCTCACCTGTTCCGACTTCTCCGTCCAGATCGGGCTGGAGATCAGCGCAAAGGGCGAATAGTCCTGATCCTGGTTGAGCTTGCGCTTGTTGTAGACATAGGCCGTGATCGAGGTCAGCCCGACCTTGTCGCCGCTCCAGGCCACTGACAGGCGGTCGGCGAAGTTTGTCAGCCGTTCATAGTTGTTACGCACGTCGGTGTTGAACGTGTCGACATCGGCGTTCGCCCGATACCCAGTCAGCGGATTCACACAGATCGTTCGGGCGAGGATCTCATCGCCTGAGCAGGCGGTACCAGTCCCAGGATGGACGGTGCCAAGCGACTGGTGTCCCAGTGCCGAAGATCCTGTCCATCCGCCCTCGAACTTGTTCTGGATTTCTATGCTGTCGATCGGTTTGAACAGCAGCTGCAGTCGACCGGCATAGGTCTCGATGCCGTTGATGTCGCGCCCATCCTGCACATTCTCCGCCCAGCCGTCGCGACGTTTGATGGTAACGGAGACGCGCGCTGCCAGCTTATCGTCGATCAAGGCGCCGCCGCCGGCGGCATCGAAAAAGAGTTGATTGAAGCGTCCGCCGGTCAGCGAGGCCGTGAATTGCGGATCGAACGTTGGGCGCTTCGTGGTGTAATTGATCACGCCGCCGGTCGTATTGCGCCCGTAAAGCGTTCCTTGGGGACCCTTCAGAACCTCCACACGGTCGATATCGAACAATGCGAAAAGCTGCCCGACACCCGAGTTCAGGAACACATCGTCGACGGTCACGCCAACGGCGCCAGACGAAGCCGGATTATAGTCGTTGACCCCGACGCCTCGCAGGAAAATGGTCGGGTTGGACCCCTGAAACAGATTGTTGATCTGAAGGCCCGGAACGGATTGCGTGAGTTCCAGACCATTGCGCACGCCACGCTCGGCAAGGATATCGCCGCCAAGTACCGTGATAGCGATGGGAACCCTTTGGGAACTTTCGCCCCGCTTTTGCGCGGTCACGATGATATCGCCGATCTGACTGTCATTCGCGTTGACTGCGCCCGCGCTATCTTGTTGGGCTGTATCCGACTGGGCGAAAGCTGTGGCAGGGGCCAGAAAGGCGGCCGACAACATCAAAGCATGCGAATAAAATTTCGAAGATGGCATCTTCATTCCTCCCCCAGATCGCCGACTTTCGATGCGTCGATTTCTCGTCGCCCATCCGATCGATCATTTATTGGTCCCGACCTACCGATCGCTGACAGCGTGGCATCGAAACCTTGCTAGGATCATACCGCAATCATTGACGAATGGGTTTCGCCACTCTGGAGATGAAAGCCCTAGGTAAGCTGCAACGCATTGGGACTAAGCCATTCTATACACCGCTTCGACCGCAAGCTCATTCCTGATCGTGCAAATACCAAAATGACAGTCAAATATTGACATAGTTGCGTCAGCAGAGAATGATCTGTTCCGTACCGGCATGGTGCAGCCTCGCGCAGCCGATCGATTGATCGAAAATTGGAGCCCATCCTTGCAAACATCGCCGGATTTCATGCAGCTTTGCTTCGTCGTCGAGGATCTGGAGGCGGCCATGGCGAACTTCACGGCGACGTTCGGGGCGGGGCCTTGGTTCGTCAGCAGTGGCTTCTCACCGGGCGAGGATCCCACGCTCTATCGGGGCCAGCCCGCGCCTCTCGAAACGGATATAGCCCTTGGTTACGCTGGCGGCATGATGTTCGAACTCGCCTGCCCGCGACCGGCTTCGCGATCGATCTTTCGCGAAGTCGCAGACGAAAACGGCTTTGGCCTTCACCATCTCGGCTTTGGTGTGAATGATTTCGAGACCGCGATGGCGGCGCTCGCAGAGCGCCACGTCGAAGTCCTCACCACCAGCATCACACCACGCGGAGCGCGGATCGCTATGTTCGCCGCGGGATCGCCGACGAACCTCCTGCATGAATATATCGAGATCTTGCCGGCCAGCCGACGCTTCTACGCCTTCATGCAAGAAGCCGCCCGCACATGGGACTCAAGGACGCTCTGCTTCGACGGCACGATGCCGGATTTTTCGACCGATTGACGACAGACGGAGGCCTGTCACGCCTCCTTCAAAGCGCCGCGTAGGGATCGGGGATTCCGATATACTGCACGCTCAGATATTCTTCGATGCCCTCGGAGCCACCCTCTCGGCCCATGCCTGACTGTTTGACCCCGCCGAAGGGCGCCGCGGCGTTGGAGATCGCGCCGGCGTTGACACCGAGCATACCGGTTTCAAGCTGCTCGCTCATGCGCAGGGCACGCCCCAGATCCGTCGTATAGACATAGGCGGCAAGCCCGTACTCCGTATCATTCGCCGCTGCGATGGCTTCGCCTTCAGTGCCGAACGTGACGATTGGCGCCACCGGACCGAATATCTCCTCGTGCAGGATACGGGCATTGGCAGGGACACCCCGCAGCACCGTTGGCGGATAGAAATATCCCGGTCCTTCGGGCGTCTCTCCGCCGGTCACCACTTCGACCCCGAAGTCTACGGCTTCCTTCACCAGGGCGCTTATCTTTTCGCGAGCGCGGCGATCGATCATGGGACCGACCTGCGCTGAAGGGTCTGTGCCACGCCCAATCGTCAGGCCGGCCATTCGCTCGGCGAGCCGCACGGCGAAATCCTGCGCTACATCCTGATGCACGATGAAGCGGTTCGCTGCGGTGCACGCCTCGCCCATGTTGCGCATCTTGGCGATCATGGCGCCATCGACGGCGGCGCCAATGTCAGCGTCTTCAAAGACTAGGAACGGCGCATTTCCGCCAAGTTCCATCGAGGTGCGAAGGACGTTGCGGGCAGCACCAGCGAGAAGATGCCGCCCGACCGCGGTCGACCCGGTGAAGGACACCTTACGCAAGCGCTGATCCTTGAGCAGCACGCTGACCGATGCATCTGCCGCTGATGTCTGATGGAGATTGAGGACGCCACCTGGCAGGCCTGCCTCTTGCATCACCGACACAAACAAAGCCGCCGTCAAAGGCGTCGCCTCGGCGGGCTTGAGCACCATCGTGCAGCCCGCTGCCACGGCAGGCGCAACTTTGCGCGTGGCCATGGCCAACGGGAAATTCCAGGGTGTGATCAGCAAGCAAGGACCGACGGGTCGGCGAGCTACGAGCAATCGGGAGCGACCATCCGGCGACGTCGCGTATCGCCCAGGGATGCGAACCGCCTCCTCGGAAAACCAACGCAAAAAGTCAGCGGCATAAGCGACCTCGCCACGCGCTTCTGCGATCGGCTTGCCCATCTCCAATGTGATCAGCAAGGCGAACTGCTCGGCCCTTTCGGTCACCAGCTCGAAGGCGCGGCGCAGAATGTCACCGCGCTCACGCGGCGCCGCCCGCATCCAATCGAGCCGGGCCATGTCAGCGGCCGCCAAAGCCTCTAGCGCGTCTGTCGGAGAGCCATCGGCCACATGCGCGATAGGGGCGCCGGTCGCCGGATCTTCTACCGCAAAGACAGCATCGCCCTCGGCGCTGCGCCACCGGCCATCAATGAACAGTCCCTTAGGGACACTGGCGACCAACTCGGTTTCCGCAGAACTGCTCATTTTTACTCCATTTTGCTAAATATCACTGGCCAGCCGCAACAGCGCACTCGCTTCCTCGGCTGCCGCCCGGGCCGCCCGGACAAAGTCGTCCTGCGAGCGATCCATTCGCAGGGTGGGCGAGACGACGCCGATCGCCCCGTAGATTTTCCCTTTCGCGTCGAAGACCGGCGCGCCAATGCTGGCTATCCCCTGCTGGGTCTGCGCTTCATCCAGCGACCAGCCGCGTTCCCGCGTTGCCGCGAGCTGCCGTTCCAGAGTGGCGATGGCCGCCTTTCGCGCACGCGCCGGCATATCGCCCAGCGCGCTCGCCAGTATCGCGTCGCGTTCACTCTGCTCGACAAAGGCCATCACCGCCTTGCCGGACGCTCGATTTTGCTCATTGCCACTGAGGCCCACATACAGGCCGCTGACGCGGAGATTCTGCGTTCCCTCCACCAGCACCTTCAATACGACGCGATGATCCTGGAGAACCGACAAGAAGCATGTTTCCGACGTCTCCTCAGCCAGCCGGTCGACCAGAGCCGAGAGGCTCTGATGAATGCTGAAAGTCTTGCGATAGGCGCGAAAAAGGTTCCCAACCTCAGCGCCGAGGACCAACGTTGCATCGTCGCGGCGCTCGACATACCGCCGCGCCACCAACGTCCGCATAAGATGATAGGCCGACGTGATATTCAGCTCCAAACCCGCAGCAACCTGCTGGACTGTTGGCGGCTCCGAGGCACCTGCCACAAACTCCATGAAGGTCAGGGCTTTCTCGACTGTTTGCAGGGTCTGTGGCTTGGATGTGGGGCGCATTGTCTCCGCGCCTATCGGCGCGCTCCTCTTTCTATGTCAGCTCGGCATTGATGCGCTCTTCATGGCCGTCCCAGGCCCGTACCGGAGCATAGGCGTCAGGGTCGATGACGACATCAATCACGCTCGTCTTGCCCGACTCCAGAGCCTGCTTCAATGTCGGTGCGATATCCTCCGGATTGCGGACCAACCATCCGACGGCACCAACCGCCTCTGCTATCGCGACATGGTCTGTAGGAGCGAAGGGGATGGCGCTCGTCGTTTCGCCATACAGGAAGTTTTCCGCGTGGCGCTGGTACCCCAATATGCCATTGTTGAGAATGACAACGACGACCGGCACATCCTCGCGCACTGCCGTTTCTAATTCAGACCAGATATGCGCAAAACCGCCATCGCCGACGATCGCGATGACCCGCGCATCGGGGCGGGCCAACTTCGCTCCCATGCCCAGTGGAACGCCCCAGCCAAGCCCTGCCAGACCGCGCGGCAGCAAGAACCGCTGCCCGGCGCGTTGCGCCGTCAGATGGCTGGACACCCAGATCGACGCGTAGCTGGCATCCGCGACGACGATGTCGTCAGGCAGCAGCAGGGCATCCAATTCCAGCATGAGGCGCTCCGGGGCGATGGGTGTCGCCTGGGAGCGGGCAAGGGGTGCCATCAGCTCAGTATGTCTCGCGCGCCCTTGCGCGATCCGCGGGATCAACGTCTCGGCCGCCGTTCTGCGGGCCGTAAGATCGAGAGTCTCCAGCGCTTCGCGCAAATCATCCAAAGCCGAGCGCGCGTCCCCCAGCAGGCGCACCGCCTCATAGTTGCGACCGATTTCCAGCGGGTCGACGTCGACATGGATGTACTGCGCGTTTTGCGATGTCAGTGTCCAGGCGTCCGTGCCATTCTCGTTGGTCCGAGTTCCGACCAGCAGAACCACGTCGGCCTCGGTGATGATCTCGCGATTGAAATAAGCGGGACCGCGCACGCCAGTGACGTTGGCGGCCACGCCGATCGACAGGGGCGCATTTTCATCAATCGCGCCCTTGCCCATGTTGGTCGTCGCAACCGGCAAGAAGGCGCGCTTCTGCAGCAACCCCAGCTCCTCGACCGCGCCGGACACGTGGATGCCACCGCCTGCGATGATGAGGGGAGCCTTGGCCTCGGCCAGCAAGGCGGCGGCGCGGGCGACCGCGTCGCGAGCCGGGCGGGGACGATCAAGCGGAAACATGCCTAGATCCGCTGTCCGGGCGAAAAGCGGCGGTTGCGCCGGCTGTGTCAGTATATCCTTGGGAAAAAGGAGCACGACAGGTCCGGGACGACCGCTGTTAGCGACCGTCACGGCAAGGTCTACCATGTCCTCGGCACGCCCGGGATCGTCAACGCGACGCGTCCATTTCGACACGCCGGCGAAAAGCGCAAAATGGTCAAGCTCCTGGAAGGCGTTTCGGTCGCGCTGCGACGCAGGCACTTCCTGAGCGAGGATGATCATCGGAATCGACGCCTTCATGGCTTCCGCCATAGGCGCCACAGCCAAGGTCGCGGCCGGGCCGTTTTGGACCGCCATCGCGCCAATGCGATTGCAAATGCGGGAATAGCCATCCGCCATCACGCCGGCTGCGTTTTCCGTCCGATAGAACAGTTGGCGAATGCCGATCTTCTCCGCCGCAAGCATCAGCGCGGTAGGATTGCTCTGCCCGAAAATGATGGAGATGCCGTGCCGTTTAAGGGCTTGGGCAATTGCATCAGCGACGGTCACGGTCATTCAGGCCTCCTCTTCTTGCTCGTCCTGTTTCACTATTTGCATAGGAAGTCAAATATCGAAATCTATTGCCCTGTCGGTAACGCGGCTGCCGCACAGTCGAATTGACGACAAACCAAGTGCCTCAGGATGATTGGCGACCTCCGTTCGCCAGAGGCGCGAAAGTCACTCCGCAATAGAACCATTAGATGAGGGGCATTCGCGGCCGGGGTGACCGGTCTACAACCAAGGAGAAAAACGCGTGCGCACTTCACCCCTGTTTCAGGGTCGCTTCGACGCCTGGGTCAAGGCCATTGCCGACTTTGGCCCGTTACTGATCGCATCCCCGATAGATCATGTTGCATTGGACCGTCACCGGCTGGAGTATCAGCGGATCATGGCGTTGAACCCGCTTCCCGAAGGCGTGACGGTAAGCCATGTCGATATGGGGGGCATTCCGGGCCATCTGGTCGCGCCCCAAAATGGCGATAGTGGCCGCGTGATCCTGTATTTTCACGGCGGCGGTTACGTCGCCGGCGGTCCGCTCGGCCATCAGGCGATCGCCGGCCATTATGCAAAATTGCTTGGGGCGCGGGTTTACATTCCGGACTATCGGCTAGCGCCAGAGCATCCCTATCCGGCGCCGATAGACGATGCGTTCGCCAGCTATCGCTGGCTTCTGAACGAAGGCATTGATGCCCGATCCATTGCCTTTTCTGGCGATTCGGCCGGCGGCGCCATGGTCGTGACGGTAATGGTATGGGCTCGTAATGCTGGTCTTCCTTTGCCTGCCGGCGGCGTCGCCATCTCACCATGGGCAAATCTGGAGCATACCGGCGCGTCGATGGCGACGCGTGAAGGGCTTGACCCTCAGGCGACTGTCGCTGGATTGAACGTCCTGGCGCGCGCCGTCCTCAACGGTGCCCTTCCGGGCGATCCGGATGTCTCTCCCGTCTTCGCCGATGTTCGCGGGCTATCACCCATCCTTGTCCAGATCGGCGAAAATGAGGTCATGCTAAGCGACGCGGTTCGCCTCGCCGAACACCTTGGCAATAATCGGATTCGCACGTCTCTGGAGATCTGGCCGGGCATGTTCCACGTCTGGCACCTGTTCGCCGCCGATCTTGATGAGGGCATGGAAGCGATGCGCAACGCGGCCGCATTCTTGCACGCCCAGATGCCGCGCGATTAAGGAGCCTACGTCGGCCCGCCCGGCAGCTTTCAGAAGACGGCGAGGCTGACGCAGGCTTCCGAACGATCCAATCCTGAACGCCACGCCAGGGGCAAGGGAGACGATTGCCGCGAGCGTGGCGAAGCCTATCGCGCCGCTACAGAGGGACGTGTGTTGCCCTTCGGTCGCATAACGACGGATCGGCAGGTGCGCCCGGTACACGCTGTTCAGCGCCTGATGAGAACCGGCAACAAGACTCTGACGGTGCGATTTAGGCGGCGGCTGACGGCGTGACGGCAGGCGTCTCGCTCCATCAATCGCTCGTGTTCGAGCCGTTGACCGATTGAGGAAAAGCCCATGACGATGACGCTCTACGAACTGGCCTGCGGCCTTTATCCCCGCCGTATAGGCATCTACCTGGCTGAGAAGGCTATAGCCGGCATCGAGCGGGTCGCGTTCGATGCAATGGAGGGCTGGCCACCGCACGATTTAGCACGACTCAGCCCCATGGGAACGGTGCCGATCCCGCGAACGGAGAACGGTACGCTGATCCGATCTTCGATAGCGATCCTCGAATATTCGGAAGAGCGTTTTCCGTCATCGGACCTGCTCGGCGCAACGCCGGAAGGCGTGCACGTAAGCGTGAAATAGTGAGCGTGCTGGACGAGGCCGCCACGCAGTTCGCCATCTGGTGCCATAAGGCCAGCCCGCTTTTTGCCGGGCGCGAGCCGCAAGGCCGTGAGGTTGCCGGGGCTGGCGGACTGGCACGCTATGTTCGCCAAAAACCATCCCAATAGGAAAGGCTCGCCTGTCTCGATGGCCGTTTCCTATTTGGAAAAGTGCTTAGCAAGGTGATCGATGAAAAGTCGGACTTTTCTCGAGAGCTGACGTCGACTGGGGTATGAAATTGCAAGCGGGATTTGGGCGGTCGCATAATCCGGAAAAAGGATCTGCAGCCTGCCCTTGCGCACATCATCATCGATCAGGAACGTGGGCAGGCGGGTTACGCCTAGCCAGTCCCCGGAAAGCCGGATAGCCATTACGGGCCAAGGTTGTTCTCGCTAACTAGAGAAGTCACTATCTGTGCCATATAGAAATGTCACAGGTTGAAGGACAGCAGGGGCTGCGTGGAGCCATCGGAACAGCGCAGCGCAGACCCTGCTGATGCGCTGACCTTGGGGTAGAGAACCCATGGACCCGCTGCCCTGCAGTGGGCCCGGTCATGTCGTCTGCACGAAGGTGAGCGTGCCGCGTTCGCGCAGTGCCTCGTCACTGAGCCTGGGACCGCGCTTGAGCTTTGAGCCACCCAGTTTGCGCCGATCGATCTTTGGGGGCGGGTCTGGCTCTGGGAAAGGATGCATGGGTTGGTCACGGCGGGCAGGGGCGTCGTTGTTGCGCTTGCGGTGATGCGGCATGATCGCCTGCATCTGCTTCGCCAGCAGCAGCGCCGCGTCCAGATGCTTGTTCTCGACAATGGCAGGCTGGTTCACCTGCCGCATCTTGTCGAACTGGCGATATGGCAGGACATGGCCCTCATGCTCGATCTCCAGTCGGCCGTCGGGATATTCACAGACCGTCACCCGCTTGCGCGCCAGATTCAGGCTGACATCGTTCGGCTCCAGAATGAACATCGCCTTGTTGTAATGCAGTGTCAGCGCCGCCGTCACCGTCCGCTGCTCACGCCAGACCATGATCGAGCGCAGATCGTCATGCGGGGCGAGGGGGCGGTGCAGGTCGCGGGTATCGAAGGCGGGGCGGCCAAACCGCTCGTTGTGTCTGGTCCTATAGCTGTCAAGGAAAGCGTTGGCATCCGCGATCGACGAGATGCCTTCCAGGCGCATCGCTTTCACCAGGCGATCCTGTAAAGTGGCATTGGCCCGTTCGACCCGGCCCTTGGCCTGCGGCGAGTTGGCGCAGATGATCTCGATGTTCAGCGCATCGAGTGCGCGCCCGAAATGCGTCATGCCGTCGCCCCGCGCAGCACTCGCCCTCGCGTTGCGGAAAACGCTGTGCTTGTCGGAATAAAGGGCCACCGGCTTGCCGTGTAGTTCGAGATATTCGCGCGTTGCCTCCATATAAGCGAAGGTACTTTCGCTCTCGACCATCCTGAGGTGCATCAGCTCGCTGGTTGCATCGTCGATATACACCAGCAGGGTGCATTGCGGGCCGCGCTGTTCAAACCACCAATGTTTTGAGCCGTCGATCTGGATCAGTTCACCCCGGCAATCACGTCGATAACGCGGTTGATATGGGCGAGGGCGACGGGCATCGCGATCATGCCACAGGCCTGCCGTT
>Ga0163161_10000484_pt1 | contig 32664 bp, 18 predicted proteins | sample S45metaG_FD_129847 | JGI IMG/M metagenome (GOLD analysis project Ga0163161, IMG submission 129847) | Switchgrass rhizosphere microbial communities from Kellogg Biological Station, Michigan, USA - S4-5 metaG | ecosystem: Host-associated > Plants > Roots > Rhizosphere > Soil | place: USA... | reverse complement strand
GGCAGATGGGGCACGACAAACCACAGCTGGTTCGCAGTATCATCAACTGATGCAGCATCCTGCAGGTTGACACCGTCATAAGCGTCAGAATTCCACAGTACCTGCTGGGCGGGGTAGTCGCCCATGTTTTGGAGTACCCCGCAGCGCACATAGCGACCTGATTTTTCGATGGACTGTGAATAACCCCATATCCACTTTTGGTTATTCTGACCGGGATTGAGCATTTTGACGTTAATCTTTCCGTCTGCACTACCGCCCGTTAGGGTCAATTGCGGGTGCAGGGCACTGAGGATATGTCCACTAAGATCGTACCGCCAAAGCTGGTTCAATGCAGGCTCCCCGCCAGAAGTGATGTTACCGCCCATCGGTGGATAAGACAAAACATTCCCTGAACCCGGATCAACCGTTAAAATAAGTGCTGCAGAAGTTGATTGGACATTCTCTAAAGCGGACTCTATGGTGAACCACTGACCGGATGGATCAGGAAGGTATGGAAGTCTGGTCCAGAGTTCGTTCGAGCCGTTCTGCGAATAACCATACGAAATGATAACCTGGCCAGCTGCAGCGGTCTTCGCACCCGAGACATTCATTGCAAGAAAATCCTCCCCCACAGACACAACCAGCTGGCCGTTGCCCTGCATATACCATTGCTGGCCGGTAAGGTCATCCGACGGTGGTTGAAGTGAAACAGCGGTATCAGTGCCGCCGGCAGAGATGCAAAGCGAGGGGTCGGCCATACTTACTATGGTCCCTTGAGCGGTCATCGTCCACAACTGGGTAACGGACCCTGCCAAAATCTGAAGTTCCAGGCCAGCGTCTGCAGCCACATTTGCTGAAATTGTTATCACGTACGGGGTATCTGTGCCTGCGGGCAGGGGAAGATTGCTTGACAGATAGAACAGTTCGCCCAGCGGTATCCCGTTAACGGGGAAGGGAAGCCAGATCTCGCCATCACTCGAATTTTGCTCATAAGAGGTGACCGGGTTATTCTGCCCGGTCTTCCCATCTGGAAGGTACAGCATCAGTTGGCTGCCCCCGCTGTCCTGGGTGATGAACATATTGTTCACAAATGACCAGATCTGGGACGGGGTGAGTCCGGAGGGGTCCTGTGGAGCGGGCTGCAGGATCACTTGACTGTCCGAACCCGGACCGGCGCTGACAGAGGTCAATATCTGCCCGTTATTGGACAGGGGAAATATAGACCCGTCATAGTTGAACTGCCAGATCTGGTTTGTAGCGCCTGGCTGCCACTGCTGAACTACCGCACCCCATGTTCCGCCTGACTCCGCAACAGCCAAAACATAAGGGCTGCCCCCGCTGAAAGGCTCACCCGAGCAGTACGATTGAATGTAAAACTGGTTGATATTCTGCTGGTAAATGCCCTGCTTGACCAGCCAAAGCTGTCCGGGAGTTGGTGCTTCTCCGGAAAGCCCGGAAAGGGTGAGATAAGGTGGGTTAACAGGCCCGGCATAAACATAAAATGCCTGTGTTTCGGGTGCGGTCAGTAGCTGTCCGGAGTTTTTGTTGGTGATGGTACTCCCGCCCTGGCAAGCGGTAATAATCCAGAACTGATTCTCATCACCCGGATTACGGTCCACCAGGCACACTGCCGCGTTCTGAACCCCAAGCGCATAATCCGGGAAAGCGGGACAAATGATCTGTCCCTGAGGGGTCAGCTGCCACGCGTTATCCCAATAGATCAAACCGGGCGTTAGGGAATAAAGGATTACCGCCTCTTCGGGGTTGGCCCAGCCGGAAGCTATGTTTATCACGTTTTCAACAAAATTTGGGCTTGCTGCAGAAACAATCTGCAGAGGAATGTTAACAGCTGTGTCTACGGCAGCTGCCATCGAAGCTGACCAGGGATTTACACTGGTTATTTCATTGTTATCCAAAGTGGCACCAGCAGCGTTTAAAGCATTCGGTTGGTTTTTTTTAAAAAAAAATGGTTTCATAGATATGCGTTGAATGTAGTGATGAAGTAAAGGGTATATCTGTGCACCGACAGGTTTCCGCCGTGGCAGGCACCTAAACTTTCCTTGCGCATAAAGCTGGAAACGGCCCAGTGTCAGATACTAAAATAAATATTTTTTTTCTACTGCTTCATAGATCCCGTATTCAGTCCGTTCATTTACTGCGCTCGGGAGAACCTCCAGATTAAGGGATTCACCGATTAAGGTCTGGGATGTCCCGAGAACTGTTGAACTGATAAAAGAATACAACGGGAGTGTTATCATCGAAGAAACTGGCGAAGATCCGGAGCCGGAATAAAGGTCTTACCCATGGAAAATATCAGTGAGATTGATCTTGACGGTTTTTCTAACATGCTCAAGGATTTAAATTGGAGCTCCAACGGAACTTACCGGCCACCGTGAAAATGGAAACCCGCCCAGATCTGCAGAAGCCTTTGAAAGCAAAATGATTAACCATCACCCTGCCACCATCCCACCTTCCCCATAAACATTAACTGGAACCATAAGAATTCCCGAGGGAACATTCAAAAACAACACAGTAAGCCATCACACCCTCCCCCTCCTCTTACTTTCCTTAAATTCACTGAGCAACTGGCTCTTGTAATACTTATCTCCACCCGGAAGTTTTCGCGGCTTTAGAACACCCTCCTTAACTTTTCGTTTATAAGTACTTTCACTGATCCCCAGATAATCCTTTACTTCCTGACGATCCATCTGCGGATCCTCCTCAAAAGCCAGGTTACCATGGTACTTACTATTGTAGACCAGAACCAGTATCTGGTAAATTTTAGACAGAACATCCAAGAGTGCATCGATTTTGTTCATCATTCATAGGTTTAAATGTCAACTACGAGGCTTTAATCGTCCCTATAGATTCAGCCGGAACCAACTGTACCCAAGGCGGCATAACATCTTCAAAAACAGAATTAAAAACCCGGCATACAACAAAAAAGCATCTATTCCGGCAAATAAAACATTTTTACCAACACTTGTCAAGTTGCTGCAGGGTTGCTGAAACCAGCAACCAACACACAACACAATAACTTAAATCAGAACGAAACAATTAATTACAAAAAGAATCTTGCAACATATCATATTTCACCACAGAAAAAACCATTTCCACCACGGGCATTAAAAAAGCGCGCAACAGCAGTTTATTTTAAGGAAGGTCCTTAAATAAAAAAAAAGAATTACGAACTCTTCACCTTCCAACAGATATCCAACCAGATTCTCAGCAAAAGTCAGGATAAACCCGTCAATGTCGAAGAACTAGAATCGGATATCAGTCCGGAAACAGAGCGGATAGTTATTGCCCTACATTGCAATACCGCTCTAATGTATCCTGAAAAGCCCTGCAGTACATCCACTAACACCAACATGCAATCCATATCCTAATACAAAGACTGGAAGATGCAATATCAGCCCGGAAAGATGACGGCAGATTAGAAACCAATGAACTTTTCCTCCGTTACTCACAAAACCTGATGGTGGACCTGCAGCAATATTTCCGTGCACTTCGATTACCAGCAGAGCATTCCTATTTTCTTATATCAAAAAACAATTTCACAGATTGATCTAAAAGTATCCAACCTGGTCAAGATCCTTGCAGAACGTAAAATCCCAGACAGCCAATCAATAACCTGGAAAATATACTGGGCGGAATATTAACCGCACATAAAGACATCAGCTATGGGCAAATGGCTTATATGGATGGTATGCTGGATACACAGGCGGAACAGGTTCAGAGAATAGAATCAGGCCTGGAAGTATTGGATATCATCCTACACATGATTTCGCTCAACTACAACCACCCTGCTTTCTATAAATTCTGCTGCAATTATTTCAGCAAAAAGGTAGAGCGATGCGAAGAAATTCCCGCGCAGTACACCACACTGAACTTCATCAAAAAGTGCATTACCCAGACCTGCACATTGACCATACAAAAATATAACCCGGATCTCCCCTCCATCCCAGACAGCCTGCTCAAATTCATCTCCTCGGAGCTGGACTTACCTTAAATCAATGGACAATATCGGGGCCCGTCTCCACCGGCACGGACTGTTGGACGACCGTTACTAAGTAACCCTGACCGTCAGACAGCTTGCTATTTTTATCCACCTACAGGTAGAGGCCAACATCATCATCTCCGAAACCCCAAAGCTCCTAAATGAATACATTGCCAAACACTACTGCACAAATGAAACTGGCAGAATCTCAGGCAAGAGTTTCAAAAACGCTTATCATAGCGCCTCTACAGCAGACCTGGAAAAAATAATTGATAAAATCGTCACCATGCTTGCATTGCACAAGATAAACTTTAACCTCACCAAAGGTTCTGGTGAGGTAATTTCAATTGGGAAGCGCAAATTCGTAAGAAAGCCAGAGCAGATCCGATTTATTTTCAACACCTTAACAGTCTTTGAAAAAAAGCAGTTTAGCAACAATAAAAAATAGCTCGGCTTAAATATCTTAAGAGCCCATTAGCAAAGTATTACCGCTTCTTACCGGAAACACTTGAACCGTTCTTATTCCAGCGGATAATCAGACCAAACCGTGAGGTATTTCCAAGTCCGGTTTAGCTTGGGGTATCAAACTGAAATGAAAAACGAACCGAGATCCGTTTGACCATAATACCAAAACCGCAGGTGGGATAGTTTTGCTATTGTTCATTGTTAAAACCAGCTCTGACAGAAAACCGTTTATCCATCACATATTCGATGAAGTTCTACATTCAAAAAAATCGCTTGAACCCTATTATACACAGGCTATCTGTTTGGGGCTTTCGGCCCGAGATAGAAAAGATCAACGTAAAACATACTATCTTGAGTATAGATGTGATCGTACAATATTTTAGGCATTATACTCCTGGCTTATATTGCCAACATCATTATTGCCAACCCTATCTGACAAATAATACCCAGACACAAAAACTTATGTCAGCCTTTTTCACTTCGCCGTTATTTTATATATTCTCCGTATCAGTTACCTTGCATATCACTTATCAAATCCTGACCAGAGTACCAACCCTAATCTCCAGAAACTGGAAATTCCTGGAATTCATATGGACTTCATTGGCATGTTTAGCATAATTACTGTTCAGAACCAAAATTAAAGGGATATCAACCAATCGAAAGATTGAACAGGGATTAGAAAATGTAAGATCCGATCTAAGAATATATTTCAGGTGCATTGAATTCATCAGACAAGAATATTCACCCATAGATTTGGAAAACGCAAGCAAGATCAGCATATTATCTGCAAATGGTCAGCACAGTTCAGAATCCAATATAAAAATGAGAATGGATTACCATTAAAACACTTATCAAGAATTGACGGCAAAAACTGAAAATAGACTTCCTTTAAGCCTTTAAGTTACCAAACATTTCTTTAGAAAGACAGCTTCATCAGAGATAAAGAACATTTAAAACAGGTTAAAGCTAGGTTTAGAACGCTTAGTATTTTTTAATTTCTTCTTCTTAGGATTTTCGTTACCCACATCATCTTCATACAGATAATTTGGCTCGCGCTTAATCAATATGTTCCTTAAACAGGATAGCAATCATCCTGACTGTCGGGGTAATGGCAACAGCCCATCCCTTTATAAATGGGATCCGTCTAAAAATGCAGATTGTGATTTTTTTTCTGCTAATGGAATTGACTGCATAATCCAAAGCAATTGCTACAGAATTTTTGTCTTTCTACAGGTGGCCATTTAAAATCAGTTACCCCAAAACTATTCAAAATTCATTCCCTGTAAATAATGGAGTAAACTTAGAAACACGCCACTGAACTTCCGAACAGATTTTGTCTCTCAATTTGGGACATAATTTGTCAAAGCTGTAATAAAAAGGCAAACAATATATTATTTACTAATGTTGCAAATACTTATCTTGCAGGGCAAACCGTATTATATTTTGAAGATCGAGGATGAAAATTTACTGATTAATGCATTACGCCAAGACGACGAGCGAGCGCTTAAAAAATTATATCATCTATATTGGATCAAGCTACTTGCCATTGCCAATAACAGGTTGGTCAACGGTTTCGAAGCAGAAGAATGTGTGCAGGATGTATTTGTAGGACTTTGGCGGACACGTCATACCCTCCATATCACCTCTCATCTGGGCGCCTATCTATCGGCTGCTGTAAAAAACCAAGTACTCAACCGTCTAGCAAAACGCTATACCAACAAACACAATATCAAATTTGAAACAACAGAATTTGCCTATGAAACTGCAGATGCCAATCTGTTGACCAGGGACCTTAACCTCACAATTGAGGCGGCTGTAAATCAATTACCCGACAAATGTCAGATGGTTTACAGAATGAGCAGGATACAGGGAAAAAACAATGCAACTATCGCAACAGAACTTAATCTAAGCGAGAAAACCGTTGAAGGGCACCTCACAAAAGCCATTAAAAATATCCGCCAGCGCCTTACCGGTGAAACCGTTGTGGCATTAACAATTTTAGAATGGTACGCCCATCATAAAAAATAAAAAAAAAAAACGCACCAGAGCAAGGGTAGTTGCTTATTTTCTTGACTTAAAGGGAAACTACCTTAGATGAAAAGCAAAATTACACTGGAAAAAGCAGAATATCTTGCATACAAGAGCCAGATTAAAACCATTTCCGAAAAAGAACAAAAGAAACTGGATGAATGGTACACTTCCCATGACGATACGATCTTCACATATCAAGATGGCGAACACACAGTCGAAAAAAGAATTTGGAACAACATAAAGGCGAAACTCACTACTCACCAACCTTTACAACTTTGGCTTAAACTTGCGATAGCGGCGTGTTTGGTAATTGCGGTATCAGTTACTTTTTATATTGCAAATCAAAAAACTCAACTGCCTATACCTGTTTTCACAGGCAAAATTAAAGATGTTCCACCCGGTGGAAACAGTGCCATATTAACTTTATCAAACGGACAGCGCGTAAACCTGGGTAAAAAAAATGCCCAGTTACTTTTACAAAAAGATATTCAGACCAATGATTTTGAAAAGGGCACACTTTCTTATCAAAAGGAACATCGCGCTGGTATAGGTCCGAAATCTTTAAATACATTAGAAATCCCTGCCAGCGGCCAGTATCATTTGGTATTGGCAGATGGCTCCAACATCTGGCTGAACTCAAAATCCAGTCTTCGCTATCCTGTAAACTTTGATGATTCGAATGAAAGGATTGTTGAGCTTGATGGAGAAGGCTATTTTGAAATTGCCAAAGATCCAAAACATCCATTTATTGTTAAATCGGGAAATCAACGGGTAAAAGTCCTCGGTACTCACTTTAATATCAACACCTACAATGATGAACCAAACGTTGCTACAACCCTTTTGGAAGGCGCAGTTGTTGTTACATCTCAGAGAGCCTCAACGTTACTTGTTCCCAATCAGCAGGTAACATATGACGGCAAATCAATGACCGTGAAAAACGTTGATGCACAAAAATTCATATCCTGGAAAGACGGTTACTTTGAATTTCAGCAGACAGACCTGCCAACCGCAATGCGACAAATTGCGAGATGGTACAACCTTAAAATAGTTTATGAAGGAACTTTGCCCACGAAGCGTTTTACCGGTAAGGTCTATCGTGATCTAAAGCTATCGGGTGCTTTAAAAATATTAAGTTATTTCGAAGTGAAATTTACAGTTTCAGACAACACCATTATCATCAACAACTAACATAGTTTTAACCTAAACCGATCAAATGAGAAAAAAAATACCTTAACCCCTTAACTAATATGGGAAAAACCGCAGGGGCGCTTCGAACTTCCACCTGCGGTTATGGCCTAGATCCACCCTATTGAGATTACTTGATCGTTCTCAACAATCAAAACAGAAGAGTATTAACCTAAACCAAACAAAAGTAATGAATTTTTACACAAAGGTCGGGGGTGCATTTAAAATGCATTTTAAGCATCCCTTAAACAAAAAAAGGCTGATCATGAGGATAAACCTTACATTTATTATCGTATTTGCATTTTTGTCGCAAATCTGCGCAAATGGATTTTCGCAGATCACCATCAAAGGCTCGAATATATCGGTCAGGGAACTGATCAGGAAAATCGAGCAACAATCGGGCTACGTTTTTTTGATGTACGATGATACAGACCTATTGAAATACAAAGTCAGTGTAGCTCTTAACAATGCAAGTGTTAAGGACGCGCTGACTGTTTCTTTGAAAGGAACGGGGATCACCTTCAGCATCATTGAAAAAAATGTACTGCTGAAAAAGGAGCAACTGACTATCCTCGGTAAAATAACGAGCATCCTCGCCTTGAAAAAGGACGTACACTTTAAAGTTATCGGTGAGGACGGACAGAACCTGATTGGCGCTTCCTTAAAGGTAGCAAGTACTAGCGTTGTTTACCTGAGTGACAATAGAGGTATGTTCCACTTAAAAAATATCGAAGAAAGTGATATTGTAGAAATTTCTTTTGTAGGATACGAGAAGGCCAGCTTTGTTATATCAAATATTAACGGGTTGATCACTTTAAAAAAGGGGACGACAAGACTTGAGGAAGTTGTCATCAATAAAGGATATTATACCACAAGTCAGAAACTGAATACAGGTTCGGCAGTTCAGGTAACTGCAAAAGACCTTGAACGTCAACCGTTAACAAACCCAATCACATCGTTGCAAGGTTTGGTACCTGGCATGTATATCAAGCAGGGTTCCGGTGTAGCCGGCTCTGCCAATTCGGTAAAGATCCGCGGCACCAGCTCTATTTCTTCGGGTACGGCCCCGTTGTACATTATTGATGGTGTTCCTTTTCTCTCAGCACCGGTTGACCGGCAGATCGGTGCTGGCGTAACCATATTGGGACCTCAGGCGAATGGCTCAACAGACCCGATGAGCATTATCAATCCGGCAGATATCGAGTCCATCACCATTTTAAAAGATGCTGATGCAACTGCAATTTATGGATCCCGAGGTTCAAATGGTGTAGTACTGATCACCACGAAAAAAGCAAAAGCCGGAGTATCGAGCTTTAAAGTAAATGTGCAAAAAGGATATGGCCAGGTTGTAAATCAGCTGGAATTACTCCCTGTAAGTGAATACCTTGCGCTACGCCGAAAAGCTTATGCAAATGATAATATCACCCCACAAGGGACAAATCCAACTGGAGCAGGATATGCACCTGACCTGCTGGTTTATGACCAGGGCAGCTATACTGACATTCAGGATCTGTTAATTGGCAATACTTCAAAAAGTACAGACCTTACCACCTCCCTATCTGTAGGGACCGTAAAATCGTCTGTATTGGTGAGTGGAAGTTATCATGATGAAAAGTCAGTATTGTTTGGGGGGCAGGGCTACAAACGTGGTACGGTAAACATGAGTGCATCTACAAGTTCCGCAGACGACCGTCTGAAACTTGGCGTTGCAGCAAATTTATCCTTCGGACAGAACAATATGCCAGGTTCAGATTTTACATCCAATTTATACAGCATTCCTCAAAATTTTTCATTATATGATGCGAACGGCGGGATCAATTGGGTGCGGAACTTTGTTAATCCCATAAGCATATCAAGGCAAAAATTCAAGGTAGGCAATAAAAACATGAACTTTAACGCCAACCTGTCTTACCGGATAATAGAAGAATTGACTTTTAGGGCAAATGTTGGCTATAACAGGGTTGAACAAAAACAGAGCGTTCAGGCAGGTGCAAGCACCATCAGTCCGCTATCAACTCCTCCGGTATCATCGGCAAATTATTCTACCGCAAATACAGAAGCCATTATTACTGAAGCTCAGTTTGATTATTTAAAAAAATTAAACAACCATGCCATCACACTCTCTACAGGTGGAACATGGCAAGGCACACGTTTTGAAATCCCCTACTTTATTGCCACTAGTGGCTTTTCTTCTGAACTATTGATGGAAAGTTTTGCCAACGCCGGAAATATACTGGCTACCAGAGCTTTAAACAGTGAATACAAATCAATTTCTTTTTTTGGAAGAGCCAATTATAACTACAAAGAAAAATATGTGATCAACGCACTTTGGCGCAGGGACGGATCATCAAGGTTTGGGCCAGAAAAAAGGTTTGGAAATTTTGGCTCTGTTGGTGCTGCCTGGATTTTCTCTGACGAAGATTTCTTTAAAAACCTTCCATTTTTAAGTTTTGCAAAGTTGAGGGGAAGTTTTGGAGTTACGGGAAATGACCAGACAACTAATAACTATGGCTACTCAGATACATTTACTGTTACCCCTTCGGCGTATGGTGGTATTCCGGGATTCTACCCTACCAGGATTGCAAATCCAGCTTTTAAATGGGAATCTTCCAGGAAATTTGAACTTGCACTGGAACTTCGCTTTTTGAACGACCGCATCAGTTTCATTCCTGCGTTCTATCGCAGCCGTTCAGACAACATGATCATCTCGAACGCCCCCCTTGCAGGTCAGAGTGGTTTTACATCTTATATAGACAACCTTGATTTCCTGGTACAGAACCAGGGCTTCGAACTTGACCTGAGCGTCAAAGCAATCAGAACCAAAGAAGTACAGTGGGACCTGGGTTTCAACATGACACAAATCAGGAATAAAGTGCTGAATATCCCAGCGGAAGTTGCAACATCCTATGCAAACACATATGTGGCCGGGCAACCGCTGAGCACCAACCAGGGTTATCATTTTACCGGTTTTGTAAATGGGGTTGCACAGGTGGAAGACCGTAATGGTGATGGGGTAATTACAGCAGGACTTACAGGAGATTATTACATCCATAGCCAGAGAGACCCCGTATATTATGGCGGATTTACTTCTGGATTGGCCTATAAACGTTTAAGACTGGACATCCTCCTCAACTTCGCAAAACAATATGCCTATACCCCAATCGCCTATCCAGGTATATTCGGTGCGCAATTGGGTGGTTTGAGGGAATCTCAATTCACACCGAGCACAGTAACTACCACACCATCTTATGTCTCTTATGCGACCAGCTACACATCCTCTGACGCAGTGATTGCAGATGCATCGTTTTTAAGGGTAAGAAACGTTTCCTTGGCTTACACTGTACCGGAACAGTGGGTAAAGGCAGTCAAGGTCAATCAGGTGCAGTTTTTCATCCGCGGACAGAATTTATTTACTTTCACCAAATATAAAGGGCTGGATCCTGAAACACAAACAGGCGTACTCCCCCCTCTTAAAATATTTACTGCAGGATTATCTGTTTCATTATAAATCAACAAACATGGAATCATACAAAAAAAACAGTGGTTTTAAACTATTGGGATGCATAGCTGGTATATTGACACTTGCAATCTTATCCCCGGGCTGCGAAAAGCTCATCGAGATCGACACACCAAGCAATCAGTTGGAAAGCAGAAATGTTTTTACCGATTCAGTAACAGTACAGGCTACAATGACTGGCATATATGCAGTGATGTACAACACATCAAATACGGGATCCGTTATCGCATCTACATTCGGCACCTACCTAACTACATTCCAGGCACGATCCGCTGATGAGCTGATCGCAACCGGATTGGTAGACGATGAATATGTGAATAATAATGTACTGCCCGGCAACTCACTTTTAAACCCGGCATGGAATGCGCTTTATCAAACTATTTACAGTACCAACGTGCTTATTAAAGGCCTGGAGACCTCACCCCTTTCCCCGACCTTAAAAAAACAGCTAACTGCTGAATCAAAATTCATCAGGGCTTACTGCAATTATCATCTGGTAAATTTATGGGGATCGGTTCCCTTGATCACCCAAACTAATGTAGACATTACCAACCTGCAGGGACAAGCCCCTGCTGACCAGGTATATGCCCATATCATCCAGGATTTAAAAGACGCACAGGCTGATCTGGCCGCAGACTACAGCTGGTCTGCCAATATCCGGACCAGGGCGAACCGCTGGGCCGCCACGGCTATGCTGGCTAAAGTTTATCTGCATACCAAAGAGTGGGCCCTGGCAGAGCAGGAAGCATCAAAGATAATTGCCAACACCTCATTGTTTACCCTTCCCGCTTCCCTGACCAACGTGTTTTTAAAAGGAAGCTCTGAAACAATCTGGGCCTTCAATACCAATTATTCTGGCTATACTTATTTGGGAAGGGCATTGCTTCCGGGATCGGCAACAAGCGATCCCGGTTTAGCATTGACACCATCCCTGATCAATGCATTTGAACGCGACCCGATCAGACCGGACTATGAAGATGACCGTTTCAGTGCCTGGACAAAAACTGCCCCGAGCGGCATCAGGTACGGATACAAATATATTTCCAATGTTGCTGGTGCAAATACCGAATTTGCAGTAGTACTGAGATTGGGAGAGCAGTTTTTAATCCGTGCAGAAGCGCGTATCCAACAAAATAACCTGACAGATGGCGCTGCCGACATCAACGTGATCAGAAGAAGGGCTGGTCTGCACGATACTTTCGCTACCACACAAACAGCATTGATTACCGCAGTTGAACAGGAACGCCGCCTGGAACTGTTTTTAGAAAACGGCACAAGATGGTATGACCTCAAGCGTACAGGACGTGCAGATGCAGTACTTGCAGCGCTTAAAGGAGCTGGATGGCAGTCGACCGATGTACTCTACCCGATTCCGACACAGCAAATCATAGCAAACCCAAATCTAAAGCAAAATCCCGGATATAATTAATTCGGTTGGGACTAATAGACAACACTTAAAGCGGTTTAAAGGAATTCACCTTTTTTTAAACCGCTTTTTATTTTGGCAAACTACCGCGTTCCTTTTTCAGAAAAACACCTTAGTGCTTGTTTCGCAAGTAAATCGGCACCGCAATTCGCTCCTGACCGACGTTCCTTAAATTATCGGACAGTGTGCCATAGAAGGCAAATAAAGCTTTAAGAATACATAATGAGCAACCTATAAATTCAGCCGGAACCAACTGTACCCAAGGCGGCATAACATCTTCAAAAACAGAATTAAAAACCCGGTATACAACAAAAAAGCATCTATTCCGGCAAAGAAAACATCTTTACCAACACTTGTCAAGTTGCTCCAGGGTTGCTAGTCCCAGCAACCGATAAATTACAGAAAAGCAAAACCGCTAAAAAGAGATCATAAAAACAATCTCCCGCAATAGCCTCCATTCCACCACGGATAAATACGTTTCACCTTGGAGATCCGGCGGCCAGAACATCAAGATGTCCGTTGCCGATCTCTGAGGCGATCATTAGGGAAATTCAAATCGCCCCTACATCAAAAGAATATCCGCGGATACCATAAAAAAATCCGTCCGTGAACTTTTCCCCGATAAGTCACAGACGGCTTAATGATTATAAAAGCTATTGTTGCGCATCGACCGGGATTGAGATCAGCGATACTACACCATAGGCAAGCGACGAGGCTTCCATTCCGGCAAGGCCGATAGCCGCCGCAACATTCCCCCACGTTAACATAGGGGTTAGTATACCGCCGGTATTAAATGCAAAATTCCCGGTACAGGACATAATCACGGATTGAGGGATCTTAAGATCTGCTCCCTCAGGCCCGGCCTCCTTTGCGGTATAGTAAAGCGTCATGATCGGTGGGATGCACCAGATCAGATTGATCCCAGATTCGATGTACGGAGAGGCCTTGCCCCAACACGACCTGATCCCCATATCCTCCGCGGACAGCCCATTAATCGGCGGCGGGTCAACCCCATCCTTGATGCTGATCAGGTCAATAAAGATCTTAACAACGCTTAGCGTGGTTATCCCGTAGTTAAGATCGGCATACCACTGCGGCCCGGGAGACCTGCTCAAAAAGGAATTTGCATTCGGCAGTACATATAAAAGGTAGAAAACTACACCGGCCGTACCCATCGCCCTGCTCGGCTGCTTCGCTCCAGTGGCCACCTGGTAGCTATAGGCGTTCCAGAATATCATGAAGACCGAACCGACAAACGCGCAGGAATCAAAAGTTGCTGTAGTTGCCCTTACCGCCCTGTTACTGACCAGGTCATCACCTTGACCGAGATAGAGATCACGGATTTGCTGAAAACTCCCCGCACTGATCAGCGCACGGGTAAAAGGATCATCCTTGGGAAACGGGGGCTCATCCTTGATTGCCTTATAAATAACGGTTGCAGGAATAGCCGCCACCAGACAGATCAGGTCAAGCATGGTAAGTTCACTGCCATTAGTGATCACTTTATAAAGCTTGGAAATCACCGGGATCCGTAAAGGCGCTTCAAGGACGCTGACCAGCCCCTTTATCATAAGTTTTACTATATTGAACACCGAGATGACCACATTTTCCGCTGAAAGCATTACAACCTTTGAAATAATGCCTAGGAGGCGCTTCATCAGTTCGGTGACAGATAAACCCGTCAGCTCATCGACAATCTGTGTCCTGATCTCATTGATAGCATCCACAAAAATCTGCCCCTCGCGTTCAAGCATATCCACAAGCTCATTTAACAGGGCCAACAGCTTGCTTGAATCGCCCAGTACGGCCTCGAAAGGCGTCTCTGAGGAACCGATATTGTTTTTGGTCTGGTTGATCCCCCAATTGGCCTGCGGACTGTTCTGCTCCGGAGCGCCCGAAGAAGCAGCCGAATATTCGCTGATGCTGTAAGGGATATCCGGAAGCCCCGTGAGGTGGTTTATTTTTTCTTCCAGCGTAGCAAAAATATCGGTCAGCACATCCTGGTAAAAACCGATCTGATCTATAGAATAATTCGCAAACTGCAGGATAAAATTCCTGAGCACCTCATGGGTGACCAGGATATCTTTCCACTGGAAGAGAAAACCGATCCACTTGATGAGGTCCTCTATAAAGACCTTGATCTTATTGAAGACAAATTCAAGCGCACGGATGACCACATTGATACTGTTCACCACAAAATTGTAAAGCTTTCCACCGATATCAATAAAGAAATTCCAGATCCCGTCAATCTGGTGGGCAAAGAAATCCGCCACATCATGCCATGCATCCTTCATCCAGTTAAAAACATCTCCAGCGATACACTTGATGGAAATTCCCAAAAAATCTTGCGTCTGATATTTTTCACGGTAATAACCGAGCGCAAAGGCCCCGTCGCGGTACTGCATGGCATCCCCATAAGAAATCCCCCAGATGGTTTCTACCACAGCATTAAAAGCATAGGAACGGTTTACCTGCCGCCTGCTTGCAACCCCGGGCTGATTGCTTCCGTCCGCCGGCATATCGCCCCCGATCCCCACCAGCTTCTGCAGCACCTGGCTGGTCTCATCCAGGTCTTTTTTTGAAGTATCCTTCGGTACAAGCGGCTGTTTGCTGCCATCTGCGTTACTCACCTCAATTGCCGCAAGATCAGCTCCTGATTTAACCGTCCCCATGATGTCGAGCATCTTAGTCATCGGGTTGATATCGGCAGCGGTACCGTCAGGAAGTAAAAGATGATAACAGATCGCGCCCATATCACTGGTTTCCTGCATGATACTGATATTTCCCGAACCGTCCGAGAACACCTCATGCGGGATATCCTGGTGCAGGTGGTAATAACTGTCGTTTATATAGACCGTAACCGGACTGGTACTAGTTAGCGATACACTGACTCCGGCCGCCGGCAGGTTGTCATCCCCGCAGATGAGCAACTGCGTGGTGAATGTATTTACATCCAGTACATCATCGATATCGGTAGTTGGCAAAACAATGCTCCGCTGTATCCATGTGGTGGTGACCGGATCCTGGTTTAACTGGATCAGCGCACCGGTCCTAATGTGGGCAAAGAGCACACTGTTGTCCCTTTCCCCATTTACAAAAAAGGCCATCTGGATCACTTCTTCCAGAATGGGGAGCGGATAACTCCAGGCCCCGGGATCGGTCTCTCCGCCCGTAGGGCACTCCAGATAAAAGATCTGTCCCTTTTCGTTCAGTCCCCACAGGGTAACTTTGTTGACATTGGAACAGGCATAAAGGCTGATCACATCTTTCAGGATATCATTACTCAGCAGCAGCACCGCCGGAGCCCCATCAGACTGTCCGTCCCATGGATAATAATACAGCTTTCCTTCAGCAGCGGCAAAAAGGTCAGTATAGACCGCGCCCGAGGTACCGCTGGCAGAGCCATAGGCCAGCGCCGAAGCAATTGCGGTAGTATGGGTCGCAGGGATAAGCCTGATGGGATTTGGCGTGACCTTTACATCAAAATAGTTCCATAACGGCGTATAGAGCAGCGTCTGGGCATCCGCATTTTTACCAAAGGTATAAATACCATCAATGCCCTGCCCTTTTTTACGCCCCAGGCAACTGGAAAGCCCGCTGGCCTCCAGATCAGCCGAAAGACTGTTGGGCAGCCAATACTGTCCGTTCGCGCGGGAAGGATCGACAGCATACCTATCGATATAATTCAGGCTGCTGCCGGGCGACCTTAAAATATCGGCAAGGATGAATTCCCTGCCACCGGACTGGCTGATATAGATCCCCGAGATTTCCAAAACAGGCACTTTATGGTCAGGATCATCAAAAGGCATGATCAGCCAGCCGATATGGTCCGCCCAGAAAAGGTCCTTGTCCGAGTTGCCCAGAGAGATATAGAGATAGTCCACTCCTTCCACACTAACGGCCAGCGCAATGTCCACTCCCCCTCCCTGAGGGTTCTGTGCCACAGCAAAGTTTTTTGCCCTGACGGTCTTTCCGCCATGGTAAATATTCAGTCCACTGCTGAGGTCCGATCTGGTCCAGCCGGTTGTCCCGCGGTCAAGTTCCCTGGTCAGATAAAACACATCATCAGACCCCAGAGAGAAAAAAAGCGAGTGGCCGTCATAGGTTTCAAATACCTGGAAAAATGAATCAGGGGCCATTACAGATGCCTGCTTCTGATTCCTCATCAGCTCCGAAGATTGTTGAATTTTCATAGCCTTCAGGATTTAATTCTTAATAGATCCGCATCCTCAGGCTCCACATAAGTGACCAGTGTGGTCAAATCCTGAAAATTAGAGAACTTGGCTTCCTTGAAAGCAAAAGTCTTGCCTCCCGGAAAAACCCATACCCCGGAATTATTCAGCATCGTCTCAATGCTTTTGTCATGACCGTCCAAAAAGTCCTTCATGAACACCCATCTTTTCTTGATGTCACTGATAAGGTCATCTACCTGCCACCCCGTTACGAACTGCGACCAGCCATTGGGATCGATACCCTGGGAAAGGTCGGTGAACTTCGGAGAACCGGGAGCCATCTTGGCGCTCAGGCTGCCGAATGCATCAACCCCAATCTCGTAAGCGGTCTCATTGCTATAGGTAACCAGATTCCCATGCGTTACCCCTCCCCATATTTTGATCCAGATATAAACATTGGCAACCGTAACACTCCTGATCTGGTTATTTTCCAAATAGATATTGGAATCGATCGTGACCGTACTCTCGATTTCATTAATATTATAGAGCCATGCAGATTTTTCATGGGCAGTCGCAGTATACTTGATACTGAGTACCCTTGGTCCAGCCTCTTCGATCAGCTCATAATAAACAGGATCGGGATTCGGCTGATAAGTACAGTTCCATTTGGTTGAAACCGAGTTCGCATGCACATATACCACCGGGATCAGGCACAGCTGCTGTAGGGAAGGTGATAGGGTCTGCCGCAGAAAACTGGAAAATACCTCCCTTTTGATTGCCATCGCCCCACTGCTCTGGCCATCATCGATCCAGTTCCAGATGAAAGGGATTGAAGGGGGCATCGTGTGATCCTTTGACATGACCAGATAGTTCAGGGTAAACATGTTATACTCCTCTGTTGCCATCCCCCTTTCATCAACAAACGGAGAAATCATAATGTTCAGGTCCGTTGGAATTATACTGGGCGAGCTGTTATTGGGCTTTGTAGGTTTTATTGTATAACCCAGCAGAAAATTCCCATTAGGATTGTCCTTATTCTTCGCTTCCTCCTTTAAGGTCTTGTAATAATTCTGGATAAACCCGACCGTCAGATAAAGATATGCCCAACTGCTCTTGTCCAGCCCCGTAATGGTCGGATCAGAGGTAAGCAGTGCAGTATTCAGATCAAGATAAAGTTGCTGCACGCTGAAGGCAGAATCCGGGTTAAGGTTTTTCACTTTCTGTTGGATGGCAGGCAAGAGGCTATCAAAAAGACTCGTACTGCCAGAGCTTAGGTCCAGGTTTACACGGAACTTGAATACCCATGGATCCTTAGCCTTCTCAGAATAGGCCTGGGCCAGATTCTGCCACCTGAACCCCCTCCTTCCGCTATCCTCGATATTCAGTACCGAAATATTCTTAAAAAATAGATTGTAGGCAACTTCCGTACCTGCCTTATGGAACACGATAACCTTGGGAATATCCTTGACAGGAAAACCCAGGGGAATGCCCATATCAGCCCTGAAAGCAAAAGCAAACTCTTTGTCATAAAGCCTTGCAACAGCTTCTTTCTGCTTATCATTCTGAAGTTCAGTTTCCGGTATTGTGAAAGGGTTCATTCCGGCGATGGCCAGCACCTCTTCATAAGGCATGGGAACGTAAGACTCATCCGATCCTTCAGGGGCAAGCTTATAACAGGAAACAAATTCCCTTCCCTCATAATTCAGCAGATATTGTTTGACAGTGGCATTGATGGCCTGTTCCGTAGTCGCTACAACCATGTCGTAGCCGTACTGAGGCAGGTTTAGATGAGATTCGTAGGCACCCATAATTGATCAGATATTTTTTTTTAGTTACAATTTAGACACAACCTACTTAACAGATAGACAGACCTAAATTATAAAATATTTATATACTGCATATTAACAGACAGCCAAAAAGGCAAAAACCAGATCAGTTGAATAAAAAGAACATAAAGACAACTACAATAAATGAATATTTATGAATACATATTGATACCCTAAACATACACGAATCGAAACTCTGAATGAAGACATAAAGGCAGATACCTGGAAATGCCCCTCCAACTCATACCCTCCCCATGCACTTACTCCCTCTAAATTCGCTCAGCAACTGGCTTTTATAATACCTGCCCTCCCGGGAAGCTTAAGCGGCTTGAGCGCCCCCTCCTTCACTTTCCGCTTATAAGTACTCTCGCTGGTCCAGAGGTAATCCTTTACTTCCTGGCGATCCATCTGCGGATCCTCATCAAAACTCAGGTTACCATGGTACTTACTGTTGTAAACTAAAACCAATATCTGATGAATTTTGGACAGAACATCCAAAAGCGCATCAATCTTATTCATGACGGTAGGTTTGAATGTTAACACTGAAGCTTAGTCCTTGCCCCCGTTGTCAAGCTGAACTTACTGTTCCCAGACCGAAAACATCCCAAAAAACAAACGTTAAAATCCGGCACAACTTAAAAAAACCATCTATTCCGGCAAATAAAACATTTTTACCAACACTTGTCAAGTTGCTCCAGGATTGCTAGTCCCAGCAACCCATAAATTACAGAAAAGCAAAACCGCTAAAAAAGAGATCAATAAAAAACAATTTACCGCAATAGCCACCATTCCACCACGGATACATACCGTTTCACAACGGAGACCCGGAAAGCCAGCTCCAGAATTCTATTTTAAACCAACCATCAAAATAAAAAAATGAATTACGAACTCTTCACCTTTCATCAGATCTTCCATCAGGCACTCGATAACGATCAAACAACAGACACCGGTATCGAAGAATTAGAGACAGATATCAAGCAGGAGTCTGACCGGATCCTGATTGCCCTACAGAACAGCATTATCAGCCAGGATCCACCCAAAGCCCAACAATATATCCAACAACATCAACAGGCTCTCCAAATAATCTTGGAAGACCTGGATAAAGCACAGAGCACCGAAGAAGGCAATAAAACAGAAAGCAGAAAACAGATCAGAAAAATCTTTAGAAATACATCAGAAAAACTGCTGATCCAACTACAGAAATATTTCCCTGCCCATTTCAATCACCAGTTCAAACTCCCAATAAGCCTGCTCGAAAAGACAATCAAAGACTTCGAACAGAAAACAGCCCATCTGATTGAAGCCCTGACCGACAGGAAGAACTCGAAACAGCCCATAACTAACATCGAAGACATTCTACATTCAGTCCTCACCCTACACCAAAGCCTAACCTACCACCAGAAGGCCTACATGGAAAGCTTCCTTGAAGAGTTGACAACCAAAATAAAGCAAGCAGAAAACGGCACAGGAACAATGGATATCCTGATACATATCATCTCATCAAACTACAACCACCCACTTTTTTACAACTTCTGCTGCCAATACTTCTGCCAGGAAATATAACGCTGCGAAGAACTCTCCGCCCAGTACAGCACCCTAAATTTTATTAAAAAGTGCATCAAACAATCCTATTCATCCACGCAAGAGAAATACAGCCCCTATCAACCCTCAATCCAGCATTCCCTCAACAAATACATCAGATCAGAACTTGAATACCTGGAATCCATGGACAAAATCGGCGCCCTCCTCCACCAGCATGGCCTGCTGGACGAACGGTACAAAGTTACCCTCACCGTCAAACAGCTCGCCATCTTCACCCACCTCCAGGTAGAAGCCAATATCATCATCGCCGAAACCCCAAAACTGCTGCATGAATATATTGCCAAACACTACAGCACAAACGAAACCGACAGGATCTCCGCCAAAAGTTTCAAAAACGCCTACTATAGCGCCTCCACAGGAGACCTTGAAAAAATCATAGATAAGATAGTCACCATGCTTGCTATCGCGCAGGAAAAACTTTAAATTCTACTTCCTAATTTAAATATGGCCCCATACCCGTTAAATCCTTCAATGTGCTGATACGAATTCAAAAATGATTCTGCTACGTATAGCACACAGGAATATCTAACCATAAGTTAATATTTGATAATTCGAATATAAGATGGATGAGCTAACTTCAACATGATCAAAGTCAGCCATCGAGCAAAGAACAGAGTAAAACAAAAGAGACTGCTTAATCCGGCCTGCTTTTATAGAAATTTCTGATATTACTTTCTCCTTATCTTTCCAGTTATGAAAACCTTTCCTTCACAACCCAATATAGAGTAGACTTGGATACCTTCACTAGCTTTTTGAAGTGCTCTCATTTTACCTTATGGTGCTAAACTGGTTGGCGATTCTTTCCATATCGTTTATCAGATCCGGTACATTCAAAATTTTTAAAGATGTCAGCATCGTAACAAAAACAGAGGGCAACCGCATCCAGTTGGACAACACACCTGACTCCCGCTATTTCATCACCATCTCGAACAACACCCTGTCAATAAATATCGATGTATTTGATCCAACAAGCTTAACTTATCGAAAGATAGATTAAGCAGGTTCTCACCAGCACATCCATCGCAAGGCAAGCTTAAGCAAAACCCTTAAATATCCCTTAATCCAGAGAATAACTCAAACCGAACCGTGAAGTATTTCCAAGTCCAGTATATTGGGAGGTATCAAACTGAAATGAATATCCAACCGACATCCGTTTGATGAGAATTCCCAGCCCACAGGTGAGATAGCTTTGGGACTGTTCATGATGAAAACCGCCCCGGACCGATAGCCGTTTACCTAGCGCATATTCGACACCTGTTGAAAACCCCATTCCCCCTCCATCTTTAACACTGAGAGACTTTCCGGCTTCTGCAGTATAAATGAGTGTATTGTCAGCCTGATCGATAATACTGTATGCAGCGCCCACATTTACAAATGCAGGCAAGGGAAGTTTCTCAGCTCCATAAAGCATGCTTGGGCCAATATTTTTCAAATGTGCACCGATCGATAATTTTTGCCTGCCCGGAGCGGTATAAAACAACCCCAGATCAGCCGCAACTGTGCTTGCCACACCCGCTCCCGACCTTTCAAGATCAATTGCCTTAAGATCAGCGTTTATATATTTCACAGTGGAAGACACCGAAAAAAAATCGAAAAGTTTTCTGATATAAGCTAAGTCAAGCGAAAACTCTTTGGAATTATAAACACCGGAATTATTGCCAAGCACATCCGCAAACTGAACCTGCCCCATGGCATGATATCTGAATCCCGCGGCAATACTTTCTCTTTCTCCGGTACGGTAAACGCCACTGATAAAGAACAGGTTATGGTCTTTGATCAGTCTCCTCTGAAGTGGCGTAAAGGTGACTCCGATCCCGGCATTGTCTTCCATAAATGCATATTTGGCCGGGTTACCGGTAATGGAATAAATATCCGCAGGGGTTGCGACTGAAGCGTCACCGATCCCACTGGACCTGGTGTCCGGAGAAATAAGGAGAAATGGAACCGCAATCTTTCCGCTCTGCTGAGCCGAGAGGTCCAGGCTGAGTAACAAAAATACCAAAAGCCCAAACCATCTTTTTAAAGCTGAGTTCGACATTAGTGTTTAATTATAACCTGTCTTTTCTCCACTGTCCCTCCAAGCATAAAATGGAGATAATACGTCCCGTTTGGGACCAGACTGGTATCCAGCTCAGTATCCTTACCCGTAACCACCTGTTGGGCAACCACTTTCATTTTATCATCATAGAGTATCAACGCATTTTTTACCTTCTCATTTTTCACATCCGTTTTAGCACTTTTCTGAAAAACGACCGATTGCCCGGGTGCCATTTTATTTACCTGCTGAATATTTTCCCGTGTGTCCACACTACCCTCAGGAAGTGATACCGTCAAACGGTCAGCGGCGGGATTGGGATAAACCTTCATGTTTTCCAATGCTTTAGCAAAACCGCAGTTTTTATAATAAAAACCTGTCTCATACCACTCTGAAGGCGTATCACATCCGGATATCCCGGAAACCCTCACCTCAAGGTTATAAAATCCAGGATCCATATAAGCAGGGAGGCTAAAAGCCCTGAAAGGATTTTGCGCAAAATTGGCAATTGTTCCCTGGAGCACCATTCCCTCCGCGCCCCACATCTGATATTCAACATTAACCTGAAGGTTAAGATTCAGATCTGAAGGAAGCTGGTTAAGCGTAACAGTAAAAGTGTTCGCATAATCATCGTAATCGTATGCATGGTTACAGAGATCACTCCCACCCCCAAGGCCATTTGAGCTGGTTTCCGCACTGGCTACCATGAATGGATTTCCCACCAATATGCGGACAGGCTGAAGTTCAGTGATATCGCAACCCGCCATTCCCCCAGAAATTTCGGCCCCAAGCAGCACAAACCCATAGTCATCTTTAGTTAAAGTCATCTGCGGCGAATTTACATCACTGATGCTCCCTGCCCATCCGTCCACCACTTTCCATTTCACTACTGACCCGGCAGGCAGGTTGGCGATTGAATAATTTCCGGCATCGCAGATCTGAGTGGGACCGGATATGGAAAGATTGGACATACATATCTTGCTGCATGTAAAAGCAGGATCCTGCCACTTCAATATCCAGTCCGCAGTAGGTTGCGTAAAAGATATGTGCAACTGGTTCTGTGGTGGGGCATAATAATTGTTTACCCCGGAAGCGCTCAAACAGTTAACGCTCTGACAAAGGTTGTTTTTGAGGTTCTGCCATGGATTCGTGATGGCCAGCGAGCTTACCGTCGGAACAAAACAGAACTTTGGCTGCCTGACCACAGCGTTTATACCCGCGAAGAAAGGAGGCAGGCTATTGGTGATAATGTTTGGATCGATGCCAAAATGTAACATATCGTATGTGCCTCCGGGCGCATTGTCCAAAGGTAACATTTCAGGGGTTGAATTGATACGGGTCTTCAGTATAAAACTATTGGAATTGATTATCCACAAAAGCTTTCTCTTTACAAACAGATCCCCCCGGTAAAGTTCACCGGTTCCACCTTCCGGAACAGCATTCACCCTGAAATCCAGGTTAACAGAACTCTTTGTTGAGATCAGGCTCAAAGGAAACTGCACGAGCAGGCTTAAAGGGTTGACATTCCCACCGTAAATCGCAATAGGTGAAACCGGGGCAGCTATCGACATCAGCGCAGACCGCCATAGGTTGCCGCCATAACTCATCGGCCTGTCGCCAATGATCTCAAAGATCCTGCTGTTTGCCGGAAATATCGTAGTCCCGCTGCAGCTGCCATTACCAACCGTCAGGTTCCTACTGTTCTGCGGCCATCCCATGTTGTTCAGCTCATTAAAAAACGCCTGGCTCATGCCATTGTCAGCGCTTAAATTATAACTGGTGGTATTGAGCTGATAACGCTGGATAAGCATCTGCCTGGCAGCCGCAGTATTAAAAGCAGTCTGTGCAGTGATAATATCCGGGAACATATCGTCCCACCTGATATCCCGTATATACGGAAAGCTACCACCCAGGTCAGCATTAACCATTTTAAACGGGGCAAGATGCTGCACCGCGGCCTGAAATCCAACCGGAACATTCGCACCATGGTGCGGGGTATCATGGGTGATAAACAGCCTGGTCTCATGGGCTATACTGTTGAGCTCCAGATCGCGCAGCGCATAACGGGCCACCAATCCTCCCATACTCAGCCCCATTACCACATTGCCCTGACGCACGCCATTCAGATCGATCTTTCTCGTATTCACTATTTCGATAACTTTTTCCAGCAGGTATGCATTGCGCTGGATATAGTCCGTTGCATTCGCGAAGTTTAGAAATATCAGGTCGTAACTATTGATTTCATCAAGGCCATAATTCAATGATACATAACCCGGAGGTGTTTGATTATCATCAACCCCGATCGACCTGGCAAAACTATTGAAATCGAAGGAGTTATCGATATCAAAGCCCTCAACCACGATTAGTGGCTTACGTATCTGTCCGGTTCCGTTATTCACAGACAGCTGTACGGTAATGTCACCCGATGCTAAATTTGCCAAGTAATTTTTCGATGCAGTAACTGTTTCCCTAGCAGGAAAACTCCCATTGCCAGATCCAAAACGCTGCGTGCCTGCTTTTTTATCTTGCCCACTTTTAAGATTTTCGCCACTGCCACCGCCTTCAGGAAGGGGGGTAATCAAAAGTTTCGTATGGGCATACGCCACACTGGAATCAGTATAGGTTATCCTAATAGCGAGAGAGACAAATCCTGCTTGCGTAAAATTAAGGTTGAAAGGCGTATTGAAACTTACCGTCTGATAATTACCGGACTCTCCAGCATCAATACCGATACTGCTGATTGTTTTCCCCGTGTTGCTAAAAAACATATCAGGCCTGAACATCATTGGATTGTTCCCCAAAACAGCTGTCTGTCTGAGCGGGGCAACCGCAAACACCTGCCTGTTCTGATAAGGGCTCTGGCTCCGTCCGGCCACATCGTACATCTGGTCATTACTCACGCTGATCAGGTGGGCACTGACCGCATCACTTCTCATACTCTGATAATTATAATGCATTACCGCCAGCGTTATCGGTTGGCTGAGAGAAATATAATTCAGCACCCGGGAATTGATCGCGTCCAGATATTCCAGGTGCGCAGTCCCGTTGATCTGCGCACTGTAAAGACTGGCATACAGCAGTCTCCATTCCTGCAGCCCCACAAAATTTGCGCTGTTAAGGGAAACGCCATCATTGTTCGCAAGATCCATGAACTCTATCCCATAATCACTCATCAGACCTGTAGAAATCTGATTTTTGTCGAGATGCTGGAATATATAGTTCGATTTTCCGAAGAAGGTAGTGGTATCCTGCTGCGCATGCACAGCAGAAACAGAGGTCCATAGCAGAGCTATGAAAATAAAGATTTTTTTCATTTTGAGAGTTATAGATGGATTTTGGAAATATTAATATCTGATGTCGAAGCGGCCGTCAGTAATCTTGATCACCCCGCATTTCTCTGTAGAAATATCGCACCAAAAGGTACCGGAAATAATACGGCTTGCCCTATCAATCCTGGTAAGATAAACCTCACCGGCACTTGACTTGGCTCTTCCAATTCCTTCGACCACGTCAAAACACTTGCTACTGGTAGTATAGGTTGCAAAACGGCCACTGGGATCATCCAGTTTATAAAGCATCACAGAAGAAACCTTATCCAGCTGAATATCCAGACGTTCAAAACCGCGAGACTCATTGGAATCATTTACTCCATGAACAGCAATGAGATCATTTTCAATGCTCCCACCAAGGGAATACACACTCTTTTTTGAAATCCAGTTTTCACCATTTATTTTACATGCAAAAATCATTGCCCCGGTCTGTGTCGCTTTCGGAAGGCCATCAGGATCGATCTGAGGTTCTTTTTTGCATTTCATGTTCATAAACAGGAATGCACATAATAATGGGAGAATAATGAGGAACGTTGTTTTTTTCATTTTGAGCGTTATCGGTAGATTTTGGGAATATTAATATCTGATGTCGAAGCGGCCGTCAGTGATCTTAACTATTCCACATTTCCCGGTAGGAATATCACACCAAAAGGTGCCGGAAATTATCCGGTTCGATCTATCGATCCTTGTAAGATTAACCTCACCTGCATTTGACTTAGCACGGCCTGTGCCGGACACGATATCAAAACATTTCCTATTAGTGGTATAAGTAGCAAAACGGCCACTTGGATCATCGAGTTTATAAAGCATCTCAGAAGAAACCCTATCCAACTGAATATCCAAAGTTTCAAAATCACCCGGTTCCCGTGAATCATTAATCCCATGGAATGCGACAATATCCTTATCGATGCCTCCACCGATGGAATTCGTACTTTTTCTGGAAATCCAATTTTCACCATTTATTTTACAGGCGAATATCATTGCCCCTGTCTGCGTCGCTTTGGGGAGGCCATCAGGATCAAGCTGAGGTTCTTTTTTGCACTTCATGTTCATAAACAAAACTGAACATAACAATGGAAGAAGAGTGAGGAACGTTATTTTTTTCATTTTCGAGTTAGATATTACAATAATACCCGCTAGATATTAAGAAAAAATCAATTCAATGTTATAAAATTAATTCTACAAATATTACCTTCAGTTTTTTACAATTCATAATTATCATCTACTACAAAAATACATCCAAGTCAAAAAACACAGTCAAACATCCAGTTGTAAAAATCTCACAATGAGCTGGATTAATACAATCTACTATTAACTGGTGTCAGGACAGCCATCTGTAAGGAATTCACGTTCCTTTTTATTACCTTGTCAGCAGCTACTATTAATTCTCGAATGACCAGACCATATTTCAATTATACCATCGAGCAGTTAGAACTGGAGTTTGCCAACATACCCCAGGATCAGGAACTCATGACCTCCCTGTTAACAGAACTCAGCCACCGCAACACCCCAAGGGCCAGAAAACTGATGCTGCAGCTTATTGAACTTCAGAAAAATCAGCCCACCCCTCAGGCGATAACACCACCCGTTTCAGCCCCGGCCCCAAAACCTACAGAAGCTATCATACCAAAAAGAGCAGCCCTTGAACCAGTAACACTCAGCAAGGAAAACAGCGAAAATATCCTATCGGCCTGGACCTGCCTGGAAGTACTTTCCCCACAGACTTTTATCAAACCTGAAAACCTTGCCCAGAACGGAGATGCACAGCTTATCTCCTCGTTTAAGAACGGAAAAACACCATGGGAAGGTCTTGGAGAAAAATCAAAACCGAACTACCAGTTATATTACCACGTTATTATCGGTACTATCAAGGTAGATGAATCCTTTAAAACCTTATTGAAGGTATACAATGATGCCAGCGAAGAAAAAGCCTCCAGAAAAGGAGAAGCCATCCTGGCCTCTGTACTCATCAACAGCAAAGGCTTTCTGATCGAAACGCCGGCGGTTTCCATATCAAGCTTTGCCTGGGCACTGCCATACGCCATTGAAGGCCAGCTACCCAAGCTTGGTAACTGGGCAAACGTAGAGCATAAACTGCATGAAGAATTCGATAATATGCTCAGGAGAAAAGATACAAATGAAGCAGAACTCCCGCTCGATCTCGATATCATTGCCAAAGCCTATCACTGGCTCATCGCCAAACTCGGCATACCACAGGATCTTGCCAAACCCAACCAGTTTGCCATCAAGCATTATCATTACTATAAAAGCGCAGGCTCCCCTGAAGGACTGCTGCTGAACAGTTTTTACCTCAACGACCTAGCAGCAGCAAAAAAACTCATCCAGGCAAAAGCTGCCACGGCAAACCTCAAGCGGTACCTTGGAGTCACCAATCCCGAAAAAAACTACAACCTTCTGGAAAACAGCCCTGCCCTGGAAAAAGTTCTTTCACCAATAAATATGCCCCCATCAAGATGGCCGGGACAGGGAAGACATCCCCTGGTCCTACTCCAACAGGCCGCAGTCAACCTCACCTTTCAAAACCTGAAAGCAGATGGCATTTTACCCGTGAACGGCCCACCGGGCACAGGAAAGACCACGCTACTTCGCGATATCGTTGCCGGCATCATCACCCAGCGCGCAGAAGCAATGTGCAGCTTTCCGGACCCCAAACAGGCCTTCCACACCACAGGACAGAAAATCAATGTTGTTCAGGCCTGGCTACATTTCTATGAACTGGACAGCAAACTCAAAGGATACGAAATACTCATCACCTCTTCCAACAACAAAGCAGTAGAAAACATAAGCGCAGAACTTCCCGCACTAACAGCTGTCAGCAGCGAATGCCCCGAACTCCGCTACTTCAAAAGTATGTCCGATCAACTCCACAAAAAAGAGACCTGGGGAATCATCGCTGCAGTTCTTGGAAACGGCAGGAACAAAAACATTTTCCAGCAGACCTTCTGGTGGGACAAAAACTACGGCATGCGCACCTACCTGGCAGAAGCCTCCGGCAACCCGCAGTGGATCGAGGAAACCGACCAGCAGACAGGCGAGGTCATCAAACGCGAAGGCCCAAAGATCATTGTCCAGGAACAGGCTCCGCCGAATCCAGAAACCGCGCTGATGAACTGGAGCAGGATCCGCCAACAGTACATCCCACTACTCAAAGAAAGCAGAACAAAACTTGAAAACCTGGAGAAAATCCGCGAAACCGTCATTTCACTGGAAACACTTAAAGTCAAGATAGAAAACCTTAAAAAAGAATCCGCAATATTGTCCCGGGCTCACAAAAACGCACAGGACAGCCATAAACCCATAGCAAAGGCACTCGACATAGCCAAAACAGAGCAGCAGCAGATCCAGGCCAGAAGAGCCCTGCACAAGGAATCAAGGCCAGGTTTTTTCTCCAGGTTATTTCGCTCAAGCCAATCCCTGATCTGGAAAGCGGAAGATACCACCCTATTGAACGAACTTTCGGCCCTGCTCAGCAAAATCCAGCAACTCACTAAAGAAAATTCCGTACATGAAAAAAACATCAGCGAAAGCCTCACAAAGCTGCAGGCAGCCGAAAAAAACCTCCAGACCGCAAACAACAGCCTGAACACTAAGAGAAAAGAAATCGAGGAGGCAGGCAAAAAAATTGGTAGCCACCTCATCGGAGAAAATTTCTGGAACCAAAGCCAGGATCAGATCCACCTGATATCCCCCTGGTGCAACGACGAAATCCAGCGAACCAGAGACAGGATTTTTATTTCTGTCTCGTCCTGCTATAGCTTGTCATTAAAAACAAAAAAATGGCGACAAAAAGCAAAGACAAAACAAAAATTTCAAGCAGAAAACCCTGGGGTCGATTAAGTGATGTTGTTAAAGAAAAAATCGTTGAAAAAGTTGCATCGGGTATGCTCAGTCGGCGAGCAGCTGGCCGTAAATACGGTTTACCGACAAGTACTATAGGACTTTGGATTGAGAAGCGTAATTTAGCTATCTTGCTACAAGCTAAGCCTTCAAATGTACTGTCAGCGATGGACGAAAACCAGGAAACGAAACTTCTTAAGAAAAAGATTGATGAGCTGACTAAGGCACTAGCCGACGCTCAACTGAAGAATGTTGGATTAGAGACCATGATTGAGGTTGCCGAAAGCGAACTTAAGATCAACATCAGAAAAAAGCGTGGTACCAAACGGTCTTAAGAATGCGGCAAAAACAACCGGAAAGATCTCTGGTTGAACTTTGTGCACTGTTTGGTGTGAGTCGCCAGGCTTATTATCTGGCACAGAAAACAGCACATAAGACTGATATTTCCCATATGGTGGTATTGGGCCTGGTGTCTGAATTCCGTTCGGAAGTTCCACTTTTAGGGACACGGAAACTTCTTCATATGCTTTCTCCGGAGATGGGAAAGCACAATATAAAAATGGGGCGGGACCAGCTTTATGATCTTTTGAGGTTTCATGGGCTATTGATACGCAGGAGGAAACGGTCTATCAGGACTACTGACTCCAATCATGCCTTAAAAAGGTATCCTAACCTGATAAAACACATGTTGCTTTCTGCCCCTGAACAGCTATGGGTGAGCGATATTACCTACATCCGGACCCAGTTGGGCTTTAGTTACTTAAGTTTAATTACTGATGCTTACTCCAGGAAAATTGTAGGATTCGCGCTCCATCCGAACCTTGAGGCCACTGGTTGCATCAGCGCTTTGGAGATGGCCATCGCTGGAAGAAAAAAAGACTCACCCTTTATTCTGGTTCATCATTCGGATCGGGGGATACAATATTGTTCTAAAAGCTATACTGAGCTTCTAAATTGGGGTAAGATCGCAATCAGCATGACCGAAAGCGGTAGTCCGTACGATAATGCTTTAGCCGAACGTGTTAACGGAATAGTAAAGAATGAGTTTTTTCCAAAAAGAATATATCGTGATCATAATGAAGCTAAAAAGAGCATTGAAATCATCATCAAAAACTACAATGAAAAAAGACCGCATGGCAGTCTGGACTATCTTACGCCTAGCAAAGCACATGATATGAGCGGGGAAATAAAAAAACGTTGGAAGCATTATCCTTACAAGAAAAAGGATATAGAAAAAGATCAAACGGAGACTGTTTGACTCAAACGAACAAAAATAAATAGGCTTTTCTTTTAATAATAAATTACGAATTGTACACTTGTAAAGTAATATCAGAATTACCAGAAATGAGATGTAAACTTATTCCAGTATTACCACCTAGAAAATGTAAACTTATTCTAGTATTATAATTCAAAAACGACAAGTAAATTCAGGACGGTACATCAGAGTGGGCATTTCGGCAAAAGTGGCCAGTCATTCCGCATTTAAACTGTCACCCCATTTCGCTTTAAAGTGACCACCTGTTCCGGGGCAAGCTGGCCGTTCTGATCTTTCGATCAGCCTTTTTCGTAACCACGTTTCGGCAATAATCTTTCAAACTCTGCATAAAATAATCGCTCCTGGGAGCATATCTACAATTCGGGGTGGACCACGATCATTTTACTGTTTTGAAGGGACTACACCGTTTTTTAAGCGTTACAGTGCCTCCAGAATGGCTTTTGATCTATAGAAAGGTCTAAATTGAAGATAAATCGGGCAGGAAGATGGATTAAACCGAAAAGTCTTGAAGAAAATGGATTTGGATCCGAAGTGTATATTTGTTCAAAGGGAAAGGAACTAGATGCGCATCATCCGGTAATCAAATTGGTGGCCAGTTTGGCCCGAAACAGAGGGGTCACTTTCAGGTTCTTCCTCAATTTTGGTGGTCAATCCGGTGCTAACACCAATCTTTTCCTAAGTAAATCGAAGCTTGCCCTTCCGTACATTTGACGTTTGATAGTCTTCAGTTTGTTAACATTGCCTTCGACTGGACCATTGCTCCAATGTAGATTGATAGCATTTTCAATGGATTGAAGGTCCGACAACAATCCTTTGGCGAAACTTTTCAACTCTGCAATTACTGAATGTTTAGCTTCTGCAATCCATGCATTCAATTCACTGCCTGTTTTATTTTCAATCAATTCTCGGAATTTTTTCACCAATGACATTGTATGTTTTAATTCAGTTGATGATTGGCACAGTTTGGATATAAGTTTTTTTTGTGTGCTGCTAATTTTACTTTCAGGAGCTAAAAATGCCATGGCAGCAGCCGAGGGCTTAAAGAAAGAGCCTGCATGCCGTGGGAGTTTTGTTTGTCTTGCCTTTTTTCCTACCCTGATCTCATAGTAGGTCAATGATTCAGACAATGTGCTATATGCACCGGGATATCCTTTCTGCTTCAGTTCTGCCCAAAGTGTTTTTAAATGAATATCAGGGGCTGCTTCCATTCGTTTTTTGATGTATTCAAAATAGGCTTCTATCATTCCCCTTTCTCCGTAGGACTTTCGCATCAGCACATCCGTCGACAGGTATTTCCTGACGGTATTCCTATGCATTCCCAGCGATTTTGCAATTGCGCTGTTGGACAGCCCTTTGGCCTGTAGTTTCTTCATCTCGTCAAATCGTTGTTTGATAACACCGTCTGTAGCGGCCAGCTTCTTCCCCGCAGGAAAGTCTTTTGGAACCACCAGTGGTTCATCAACTGTTTTAGGAGCCACTGCTCTGCTGAGCCTGGTGTACTCACGCACCATTACTCTTTTAACGGCTTCTCCAAGATTTTTAAGTAGATGCCAACGGTCCGTGACCTGCATAGCCTGGGGAGCTCCCTTTGTAGCTGCCCGCATATATTTACCGTAACGGTCCCGTGTAATCACCTCTATTGCAGGTTGCCCTTGCAACCAACTTATCAATGTTTTTTCCTCCCGGTCTGGCAGAAGATCGATTACTTTTCCGGTATCCAGGTTCACCAGGATGCTTCCGTATCTATCCCGCTTTTTATATGCCCAGTCATCTACCCCTATGGCCTTAAGCTGTCCTAATGGGGGCAGAGGCGCTTTGTGGATCAGTCGTAGTAAAGTAGAATCACTTACAGGCATCGATAATGTATTGCAAATGCGCTCAGCGGGTCTGCCACCCATTTCCAGGGCGGTGGCTAACAATTTCTCATCCAATCTTTTTGTCCGCCGCTTACATGGTTCGAAAT
>Ga0163161_10000483_pt1 | contig 32761 bp, 30 predicted proteins | sample S45metaG_FD_129847 | JGI IMG/M metagenome (GOLD analysis project Ga0163161, IMG submission 129847) | Switchgrass rhizosphere microbial communities from Kellogg Biological Station, Michigan, USA - S4-5 metaG | ecosystem: Host-associated > Plants > Roots > Rhizosphere > Soil | place: USA... | reverse complement strand
ATTTATTAACCATTGGTGTCCAAGATAGCTGTTAGCTTTGTTTCCGAATTTTATAAAGTTAGCAAAATATGGTGGGCATCTTACACGCACCTTATTTGATCCAATGGTAAAAAAGACACCAAAGAAGCCCCGATTAGTCCGGACTTCTTTGGTGTCTTTTAATTATAATATTTTTTTAGATTAAAAGAATCATTAGTTACCTCGCCATTATATTTCTAAATATCGCAACCGCTGCATTGAAAACAATTGACAGTGATAACACAGTGATAACAATTATAAGACGTTTCCTATAGTATTCTTTTTCCTTTAAAAATTCAAATTCCTTAAGTTTCAAGTTGAATATCTTTTTATTCTTATGAACAGCAAATATGGAATTACTAATGAAGGAATGCCACAAATGCAAATAATCGAAATTACAGAGAGCGGAAGTCCTAGATAAATAAAGATTTGATACAAAGCAGAAAGAGCTATAAATAAAATCCACCGCACCAAATTTATTGCATTGTTTTCTGGATGTTTCTTCTCACCCCAGTCAAATGCAGACCAATAGATCGAAAAATATAAATACCATATAAATTTTCTCATTAATATTATTATTGATTTTTGTTGTATTCTTGATATAAATCATATGCAAATCTACCACCGAAATAAATTAATGCGGGAATTTGCGTTCCTGGTATCCAAATTCCTGCAGCACCAACTAAATTATCAAGAACATTTATAGCAATATTACCTGCTGAATGATCTTTGTAAATACTATAAACACTGTATACTACGCCCGCGACAAATATACGCTCCCGATCATATCGGTGGTCGTTTAGTGAAAATTTCCGCATTAAGACTCTTAGCAGCACTTTCGGGCAGCTTAACTATCATCGTTTTCCACCAAGAATTTGCTTCTTGTATAACATTTACATTCCTAGAAGCACTCTCATTGATTAGAGAGAAAGCAGTAGAACTCAAAATAAACCGATAGATATGGTCGTCGATACGTCTCCTCCCTCTTGATTGCTCTCCTGCAAAGCTACAAATTCATAAGTAGTCCGTGAAATACCCAGATAGCTTACCATTGGCATTAGTAACATCTGTATGTTGTGCGTTTAAAAATTCAATCCCGTTTTGTCTATAAAACCCTAACTCCCCATTTTCAAAAGTAAGATTTCTTCCAGATATCGCTGTGGTTATTTCAGGTGTTATAACAGCCCTAACAAACTTTAGCCCTCTCAGCAAAGTGACTTTGTTGTTTATATAAACAACAAAGCCTGGAGCAATTGATCAGGCTTTGTTGTTGGATAATAAATACTATTTTGAGAAAAAACCTATAACTTCTTTTCCGAAAACATGCCCTCCAAATAGCAATATGTAAATGTTAATACTCAACAATAAAATCAGGAATGGCAAAACAACTAGCATCCATATTTTGACATACTTATTTGCTACGTCCCATTTTGAAAAGATCGTTTCATAATAATCTAAACTTTTGCGGAAGTAAGAAAAATAAGTTAATAAGAAAATGCATGAAATAAGCGCAATCCAAAATACATATGATCGCTTTATAATATCAATGACTATTCCTGATAAGACATTATTCATTAATAGCCCTTTTTCTAAGTAAAGAATCACGGAAACTGCTATAAAAAAATGGAGTAAAGTCATGTACATAAAAGTCCTAAAGACAGGGCTGTCATTCTTTTCGCTATAAGCTTTGTACATTCTATAATAAATATATTTAAAAACCTTCATTATTTCCAGCTATATATTACCCCGCCGTTCAAATTTGCATTTATATTATCAGAAACGCTTTTACCTGTAAAGTAGTAAGAAGCCCCTTCTAATGCAAGCGCTCCCCCTCCAATTATTAAACCCCAGCCAGGAACTAAAGATGCTCCTGTAACCACAGACTGATATATATCCCCTGCTGTGACTTGTTTATTGACGGCTATATTTATTCCTATTGATCCTGCCGCAACCCAAGGGGCCGCTTTTGCCAAAAGACCACCAGTTTTTGAAAGTGCGCTTAACGCCCCAGTGCTGGTTCTTGTGGCTAATCCCAATGGAAGAAAAACAGTACTTTTAGCTAAGTTATATCCTTCGGAAATAGCTAAAGTTGTATTTCGATTAATGAAGCTTTGTGTCAAGTCATTGGCTAAAAAACCTATGTCTTTCCAGTTATCTCCTACAAAATTTGATTGTTGTGCCCCTCCCTGATTATCACGTGCATGGCCCATATCCGTATAAGGGTTAAAATCACTTCCAGCCCACATAGGTAGATACGTTCCAGAACTTTTATCATATACAATATTCACTTCGTATGAAAAAACCCTGTAACTTCCATCATCCATTTGAATTAGATCTCCAGGACGTGCCTTCCCAGTTGATGTTCCGCTTCTAATCGTATCTAGACCCAGCGGATCAATATAAGACATTGGATTATTCAAAACATAATTATAAGGAGAGATTGAATGATGATTCTCTGCCATTGGATCTGGAACACTCCACCTTCCAAGTAAAGGATCGTAGTACCTTGCCCCATAATCCAACTGGTCTAAGGCAAGTTCTCCCTGCTTCTCTTTACCATTATAGGTATACAGGTTATTTGGACTTGGGGTTACCCGGTTGCCTGGGTTCATTTCTAAACCAAAAGCGTAATAATCCTGAACCTGAATAACATCTCCATTCTGTTTAAAGGCAGCTCTGGTATTACCAAGATGGTCCCTTAACATATATTCATAGATATAAGTAGATCCTGGTAATGCCCGTCCCTCTTCTGTACGAATAGACTCTACAACTCCATTATTGTATTCTATACCTCCGATATAGTCTTTTGTATTAGCCCCGCTTATCTTCCTCAGTTTCTGTCCTGTTGCATCATAAACATAGTTCAAGCTTTCGCCTGTACTTGTTTTGGTAATGGTTTGAGGTAGATTCATGAGGTTATAAGCAGTCGTTAATCCTTTGCGGCTATCGGTTTTCTGGTTACCATTCTCGTCGTAGGTGTAATTACTGCTTTGGGCTGCTGTGCCTGAATCTGTAACTCCTAAAAGTCGATGACCAGCCGTACTTCCGGCGCCGTAATTATAAGTAAAATTATTTAAATAGCCACTGGTATTGTTCGCTCTTTTCAATCCTGTAATATTACCCATTACGTCGTAACTCAGCTCTTCATTAAATTTATTTACAGCACCGGTAGCTGTATAGGCCGCTTTATTCAAGCGGTTGAGTTTATCGTAGTCGTAGGTGTAACTTTGAAGTTGTTCTGTCAGACCCAAACCGACAGGAACCTTTGTTTTCCAGTTCATTGTTCCAATATTACCATTGTAGGCATCGGCCTTATTTCCATATACCAATTCCATGCTAAAGATTTTATCAGCAGCAGGTGTCGTATTGGGGTCGTTGATTTTACTTAACCAGCCTCTTTCATTGTAAGCATAGGTGCTGTTCTGGGTAAAACTGGTTCCATCAGTACTGTGTAATGATTTTTCCATCAACTGACCAATCTCATTATATTCCAGTTTGCTTAAAACTACTTCTGCAGCGCCATTTATTGCCTCTATGGTACTTATCCTTCTACCCATATGATCGTACGTATATCGGTTTGCAATGGTTGTAGCAGTAGCACCTGCATGATGGACACGGGTACTATTGGTGATTTGATGGATAAAGTTATATGTATATAATATCTCATCGTAGTTCAAAGCTCCTTGAGTTCCTCCAAGATAATGCTGTTTAAATATCTTTAAAGGTCTACCTTCATCATCATAATATACTTCTCCAAGCAGCATTGTCGATGTTCCAATAACTTTCACCTTGCTTCCTGTTTGAAGTCCTTTGGTTTTAGTACTGGCTCCTGCATAAGTATAGGTATTTCCACCCGGAAAATTATAGTCATCGTAGTAATTGACTATACGGGCATCCATTCCACTTTGAGGGAAAGCACTACTTGTATAATCTGCACCTGCACTGCGCGTTTCCCAAAAAATGGTTTGGGCATCTACAGTTGTTTGCAGTGCGGCACGGTAACTTGTGTTGGCAACACTTGATGGGTAGGTATAAGTACCAGCAATAATGGCCCTGCCTAACACGTCATATTTTATAACTTGCCATTCTTGTGGGGCCTTAGTTCTTTGCACAGCATCTTGTACCGCAACAGGCTGGTCTAAATCGTTATAAACAATATATTCCCAACCTTTACCAGGCATTTTTCTTTCAATAAGACGGTTCCTGTCGTCATAGCGATATTGATAACAGTAGCTATCCAGTGTCGTCTGACTAGGCACAGATATTGCATCAGGGTCTGCTCCGGGTGATAATACGAAGCTTAGATTACCATAATCGTCATATACATAATAAGTAGATATAACCTGTATTGCTCCTGAAGCTGTCTTATTAAATTTCCTTACCAGAACTTTTTGTTCGTCTTTGTTCTTATATACTTCCTCTGTTCCTGCTTTGCCATCGGTTGTTATCCAGTTCTCGTCTTTACCAATGGTTAGCCGCAGTTGATTTGCACCGTAATAACCTGTTCCAGCCAAAGTAGTTACCGGAGATCCGGCTGCAGAGTTGGCTTTATAAAGCCTGGCTGCAAAACCATCTACTGAATAGTTTATAGTCGTGTTATTACTTCGGTAAGATCTCTTTTGGGTATGCCCGGAGCCCAGCTTCCATAAGTTACCGGCTTCACCACTTTCATCTACCCTGTTAAAGGGAAGGGCTTCAAAATGAAGTTCGCTATAAGCATTTTGAACAACCGTTACATTTGGTGCGGAGAAGCTTGACGGATTGGTGTAAAAAGATGCCTGATCAGCTAAAGCATTCGTTTTAAAACTTCCGTTACTAGTGGCTAAACTGGCACTATATGGAAGATATTGTTTTGATCGCCTCCCTAAAGCATCATAGACAGTGGGTTGTACGAGATCTCTTAAACCTGGGCTTCCCTGTATACTTACGGTTTGAATTGGTCTGCCTAAGCCGTCAAGATACTGAATCGTTTGGCTCACGTCACAATTGGTTAAGTCAGTTGACCGGGTATCTTCGTCTTTTAAAATACCTGGATTCTTAAATATCTTGGTACTCACAAAATTCTGATTGACACTTGGGAGACTTAAAAGTTTAGTGCATTTTTCAAAACTTAGACCGGCAATATGAACCCATGCTGTCTTTCCTGACGGAACATAAAAACCATCTTTTAAAGTTACACTTCTCTTTGCCGTTATTTCAGCCTGATTATTATAGGCTGTTAAAATTGTGTCTTGTACTTGAGCATTAGCCCTTGATACAAAGAGAAGTAATACGACTGAAGCAAGAGGGTATTTCATGAGCTTTGCCACTTTTAATTTAATTTTCATATGGAGAGCTGTTATGGTTTATAGTGATAAATATTTTGCTTAACATTTTATAGTCCTCCTTCATCGTAACATGGGTTACTACTTATTTCTGTATAGTTTCCACTTATACTACCATCAGACCAGCGGTAATAATAGGTACACAGATACCCATTACCCTGGCTCACCGAGCCTGAATAAATTTTTGTGCCTGTTTCACAAATTCCTGCTACCATTTTTTTGCCCTCTGTATTGCATATGTCTATGCATTGTCCGTATTTGTTGGCATACAATGGTCCATTAACCTCCAGATCTTTTTGAGCCAGACGGTTCGCTTCATCCTGGCTAATTTGCGAACTGTGTTTCCCTGCTGGGACGGTATAGGTAATTGGGCTTCCCACTTTATCGGGGCCACAGGTTTGCTTGGTAAATACACCACTTTTCTCAACACTGTAATAGGTGCTAAAACCAGTCTGAGGCCTAAAGTTATAGCTGAGGTTTTTTGTAATAAAATTGTTTTGATCCCGGCTGTTTTTTTTTCTTTGAAGCCCGTCGTAGTCATAGTACCCGGTTTTTCCTTTCATATCGGTTTCGCTGCTGATTCCGGTAACGCCTTTGTAACTTGACGAGCTTATATAAGCATTAGGTAAGGTTGTTTTGAGGGGGGCAAGGAAATTGTCTATTGAAGTTTTATTTGGGATAGAATTCCTAAAATTATCGATACCAGAACTGGTGGCAATATTTACAATGGCCTGATAGTCTGCATTAACAATTTCTGCTACTGGATATCTGCTATAGTAGCTCCAGATATAACTTGTTTTGACACCTTTTCTGTCAAAAAAGCTCAGTACATTACCTTTGGAATCGTAATCTGAATAGGTCCTTTTGGTTGTCAACCGACCATCTCCTATTTTCTCTTCGATGGTTTTTGGCGCAAAAATGCCTGCGTAAGGTTTGTAAAAATTGGTTCTTTGGTACAGGGTCTGTGTTGAGTTAATTAAACTGGTTGTCTCCACTCGTGGAGAGATAATATGTTTGGTATACATTTCCTGGTATGTACCGTTTGGATCCTGCGAGAGCATATTACCCGGATAGGTGTATTTGGTAATTACACTATCTCCCTTGCTGTTTGCATAACGTTCTGACCTCAGGTTAAGGTCAACAGGATCGTAGGTGAATTTTTTTTGAAGGGAATCAGGGTTGAGCCCGTTGGTATCATATATTTTTTGTGTTTCTTTTGTAAGAAGTCTTGGAAAGTAGTAAACCAGATAGGCTGTTACTCTTTTATCTGATATGGGATTAAAATAACCGATGGTACGTTCTTGCATGCTTCTGAATCGTATGGCCAGATTTGTTCTGTTGCTATTTTCATCGTATTCATAAGTTGTTTCCCTTTGTATGATATTGTCAGCCCGATATTCTCTTCGTCTTAACATCTTACCTCTATCCAACTCCATACTAATGAAGGGGTCCATGTCTATAGTTGAACTGTTATTGTTAACTTGATTTAACGGGGCTTTATCACGATATTTTACCTGATTATGATTCGAGTAGTTATAGATAATATAGCTTCCATCAGGGTTTTTCTCCGCTACTTCGGTATAGGTAATATGATTTCCATTGGTATTATGCAGCGGCTGGACCATTCTGTCGTACCAGTGGTTATAACTACTTGCTCCGATACTTCCAGCTTCCAGATATAATGGCTTACCGGCTAAAATACCGCTGGAAATTCCCCCTCCAAGATTATAATTTGCAACGTATTTGTATTCTTTGCTGCCAGAGAGTTGGTCAAATTCATCAAGTTGTGAAATTTTCTTTATTCTCAAACCTCCTGCTTGAGTATTATCGGTTGTAACTAAATTATACATAAACCGATCGGCTATTGAAGCGTACTCATTGGGTTCATACTCAAAAATTGTCTTCCCTCCCTGGGGATATTTTATATAAACCAAATTACCTGCTTCCATATAGGAAAAATTAGAAGCCTTACTTTCTTCATATGGCGTACGTGTCAATCCTATTTGTTGAAAGTCCCAGTTGTAACCAAGGGGGTAATTACTTAAAAAATCAACACCATTGTAAAAGCCCCAATGGTCTAGCATTCTGGAATTATATGGTGGTAAAGGCGTATTGTTGTAAGCGAACTGATAAGCTGGTTCAGTTTCTCCCGATCCTGATTTCTGCATGCTTTTCAACACCAATCTCGAGTTAGGATTCTCGATGTATGAAAAGGCAATCTTCTTCATAAAACCCGATGGTTTCTCATAAAACGAAATAGAGTCTAGTTTTTGATACTTTATCATACCAATAAGACTTTTGATATTGGCACTACCACTGTCTGTACTGCTATAAGTTTTTAAATCGGTATAATTCCCTATTGAATTATAGAATTCAAAAAAGACAGAATTCCTTGAAAAATCGTAAGGAAGTTCATTACTTACAGATCTCGCGAAAGTAACTTTCTGAAGGTCAGTTTCAATGCTTTTAAGATATACTGGATTAGAGATAAATAGAACCTCAGCGAGGTTGGTATAATTATCTTGGAAGTCCCTGTTACTTGCATAAATAGATAGATTTGAAGACATAGTTCCCAGGATATCGCCCCTTTCATAGGCAAAATTGGTTTCTTGCCCGTTTCTTGATATGATTTTGGTTAAATACCAGGAATTTGGTACAACCCCATTATTGTAGGAGTCATTTCCCGATGATCCTCTTGAAAATTCGATAGATTGGGGCGTTCCTCCAAAAACATACTGTGTTCCATCGGGAACTGTTAGGGTAAACTTGTAAAAAATCCGTTTTAAAGTTAAAGATGGCAGGCCTGGCTTTTTCTGCTCAAGTACAAAGTCATTCAGTAGCTCTTCTTTAACAGAAAGATGGAGTCCTTGGGTAGATTTGAATTGCCATTTTCCCTGGTGGTCATAGAAGAAAGACCCGCTATAACCTCCAAAATTAAACATAAACTCATCAGGGCTTAAAATAACTTTTGGTCCTGTAGCCGCGGAATAAGCTGTTAATGCTGCCACGGATGCCCAATCGCTCGCAGCAAGCCCATCAGGGTGATCATAATAACTCAGTGCGTCTACCGGGGATACGCCTGGATCCCATTTTTCATCTGCTACGCCGTTAACAATTCTGGTGATCATCCCTCCTGCGTTCACGTTCCACCCTAATCCGGCCCAGCTTGAATGTATGTCTGGTCTGATGCCTCCGGCATGGTAGCTTAAGCTAATGTCTACATCTTCTGTACCTGTTTCTACTTTTCCAATAGGAATTTCTATCTGGGGAAGACCATTGAAAAAGGAAACTGGGATTTGACCGTAACTACCTAAGGCTGCTGCGTTAGGCGATGGTGGTATAGCCAGGGGGATACTCTGGCCAAAAAGGGTTATGCTTTTAAAAAAGATAAGCATAAGAAGAATGATTTTTTTGTCATTGACCTTCCTTCTGCTCTTAATGAGCAGGTGGTTTAAAGCGCTGGCTATTCTGTATTGGGTTACAGCTTTATGCCTCTTGGTTATTTTCATATAACATTGGAAATTTATTTGGTTCCAATACTACTAAAGCCTAGTGCAACCCCACTGCACTTTGCTTTTTTTTGAAAAAAGTTATCCACATGCTATAAAATGGGTGAAAGGGAATAAATTAGAACTTGAAAATTGAATAAAATTAATACAGCAATAATATCCGATTGTCCTCTACTTCTTTATTTTATCTATTCATATTTCTAATCTGTACATGTGTGACGTTCATATTTTACCCCAGAAAAGAAGCCGATTCTGTTAAATTTGAGTTCTCATCAGCAGACCGGTGCGAAATCCGGAAGGGTTACAGTCATACTAACTGGAAATCCCTAACCAGGGCAGCAATAATTTTATTTTTTCATTTGGTATATGGTCTAACATAAGTCGTAAAAGAAAAGATTAATTTATAGATTTGAGTTCCAGTCATTTATTATGGATAGTTTACCTCCCGAAATAATAGCTCTGAAGCGCATTAAAGACATGTTGGATAAACTCATGTCCGATAGAGCGACGCCTGTTGAAATCCGATCAAATGCTTTATATGAATGCATCATCAGAGACGGCCAGCTAAGAAAGAGATTTCCGATCCAAAGGATGTTTAATCAGTTTTTAAGGCAACAACATAGTAAAAGTGTTTTAAAACAATTCTTACCAAATTACAGGGTTGATACCTCGGACCACTTGCATTACCAATGGTTTTTCTATAGAGATACCAACATAAATTCAGGTACAGGAAATGGCATCGAAACTTCTGATAGTAAACTAACTTACAAAGCTAATGAGCTCAAAGTTGTCTCTTCAGATGGAAAAAAGTTCAGATCCAATCACGAAAAAGAAATTTATGAGAGATTATTAAAATGCGATTATCTAACAATTGACTACGAATTTCCAATTTCAAAACATGGCGAAAAGAAGTTTGTTGATTTCAAAATACTAAATCGAGTAACGCAGAAAACTTATTATTGGGAACATTTTGGCATGACGCATTCTGATAAATATATGGATGAAATGACCGAGAAACTAGCTTGGTATAGAAACAATGGTTATAAAACTGTCGAAAATGGCGGAAACTTAATCTTTACAGTCTACTCTAATTCGAATGCATTTCAGAGCGATATAGATAAATATATCGCAGTCATTTTCTGAAAGATCTTTATCAGCTACAAATACCATTTGTTTATTTGGTCTGCAGATTTAATAACTTTGTATGAACTTTCGAACAATGCTAGATTTCAAAACAAAATCTTGACGTTTTTACTTTCACCACCCTCCCCGGTCTGCACCCAAGAAAATATGTTTTCATGATCAAGCCTCAGAACCTGGAAGGTTCAGCGCGATCAGAAAACATATTTTCACCCCCCCAACCTCCCGGACCTGGAGTAAATCCAAATCTATAATTCTCCTAAATAAATATATTTTCGAAATGTTTTGTGATTATTTTTTATTTAGAAATATCACATCTACATTAGCATAAATGAGAGCAGTAGAAAAACGGACCAACAGGCCAGCGCAGAAAAAAGATAAAAAACCAATCCAGAAAAAGAACGACATCTTTTTCAAAAGCGCATTTGAAGATTATTTCTGCGACATGCTGCGCTTTCTGTACAAAGACGCAGACCAGATCTTCGATTTGGAAAAGCCCATCAGCTTCATGGACAAAGAGCTGCTGGAAATCTCTCCAGACCGGAATAAAAAAGGCGGAACCAGAAACGCAGACATGCTGGCCAAAATATACCTCCGTACCGGAAAACAGGAACTCTTCATGCTACATTTAGAAATCCAGACTAAAACCAACCCCAAATTCCCATCCAGAGTATTCAAATACTGGTACAGACTAACCGACCGCTATGACCACCCTATTGTTTCCCACACCATATTTACAGGCGTACCCCGCCAGCAACGACCAGACAAATACCATTATAATATGCTGGGAACAAAGCTCTCCTTCGAATACAAATACTACCAGATTTTCCAGCACACAGAAGAACAACTCCTTCAATTCGACAATCCTTTCGCACTCGTTGTCCTGGTCGCACAAAAAGAAGTGCTCAGTAAAAAACTTACACCAATTGAATTACACAACACCAGAATAAAGATCATAGAAAAACTAACAGCCAATGGAAACTATACACAACAAGGCATCACCCGGTTTATTCTTTTCTTAAAGAACATGATACACATTGAAGATGAAGAATTAAATACTAAATTTGAACAACAAGTAAGAACCCTAACAGGAGAAAAAATCACTATGGGAATTATAGAAACAGAAAAAATGTTTAACATTGAGGAGGGAAAAGAGAAGGGAATAAAAATTGGCGCAAGGAACACCAAGCTAAAAGAACGGGAAATACTCGTAAAGAAATTAATCGTAAAACTAGCCTTTACGGATCAGCAAGCAGCAGATTTTGCTGAAGTATCTCTTTCCTTCGTAAAGAAAATACGTACCCAGTTAGAAAAAAACAATCAATCAAAAAATTGATGAACAGAATATCAGAAAAATTTTATACGTTTACATCGAGAGCGTTAATTTAATGAAAAGGGGCCAATCGAAAGATTTGGTCCCTTTTTCTATTTTAATAATGGCATTCAATAGCTATTGCTCAGCAACATCTTAAAATCCATCTCAATGCTCACTTCATTTGATACCAGCAAAGATGTTATTATCTTGTTAGCATAATTTTAAACAAGTGAATGAATCAGAGATAAAAGACAAAATCTTAGAACAATTCAATAACTCTAGACAAAATCCAGATGCCTATTTCGCAGAATCTCACTTCCTTGATTATCTTACATTCCCAGAGCATAGGAAGGATTCCGTAAAAAACAGTTTTAAAGGAGTTAGGGCATACTATAGATTTATGAATGTACTAGAGCTCGAATTTGGAATTTGTTTTACTCTGCCCGACCTGGACAGATATTACAGTGTTGAAGGACTAACCAAAAAGGTAATCGAACGAATAAGTAAGAGACGGGGAAATTTAATAGTGCTAAAACGACGCAATGAAGAAAAAGAGCGCTACTTCATTGAGATTATACTCTTATTGATATTGATGGGGTTATACACTTGGTTGGGACTACATTTGGTAACTATATTTATGACTGTTATTATTGGAATTGTTATCTATTGGATTACCAGCTCCAAAATTCACCATCGAAATCATAATAAGAAGTTGGCTATAAAAATACTTGGGAACAAAGATATATAACTTGACATGGACAGTAAGTTAATTTACAAGTACAAAAATATGGTGATAGAACTGCTCGACGACCCGGCTTTTACGGTTGGAGCAGATAATAAAGATACTTACGCAGTATATTACTATACAAATGGCCATCATAATGCAAAGGAATCATTTCACGGTATCAGGCTATTTAAAGATGATCTCGAATTAAATAGTTGTTTACTTACCGGCTCTGGAGAAACAACTATCCATCCAACATGCGCTATAGTGGATGAAAACTCATTAATTGTCTGCTGTGGAGATAGTGTTTTTCATTAGACCATGGTCTCCAATTGTTTAATATTTTTGTGCTCTTTCACCTCGTTCCCTGGTCTGCACCCAAGAAAACACATTTTTCCCCCATAAACCACTATGATTTTTTTGGTTCCCGTACAACCTACTATCCAGGCTAAATTTGTAACAAATGAGAAACCAATTGATTCTAAGCATTATGAACGGAAAACTCTTACTGCTAGCCGCCTGCATTATTTTCACTTCTACAAGAAAAGTAAATGCCCAGGGCATCCAAACTGATAAAACAACTGCTGAACTTAAAATTGAGCTCAATGCAAAAGACAGCCTTATATTTGAAATTGCTTTTAAGAGCTGTGAAGTAGATCGGTTAACTGAAATCTACGCAAAAGATTTCGTTATGCTCTATGACGGTGGATTTAATCGTCCAACTACACAACAAAGCTTTGCAGATTTTGAACAACGACTGCGAAATTCCTGCAAAAACAAATCCACCAAAGCGCAGTCCAGCATGCGTAGAATCGTAAGTCCAGGTTCTATGCAAGTATTTCTGCTGACTGCAAACAGCGCCATTCAAACAGGAGTACAACAATTCTTCATGAAGCGACCCGGCAGCCAGGAGATCATGGTTGAAGAATCAAAATTCACACGTTGCTGGACAAAAACAAAGGCAGGCTGGCGTATAAGTACGGAAACCGACTTTCTGGTCAATAATAATCCTCAGGCTACTTTACAGGAGCACTATAAACCAGCACCCTACGTACCCTCTTCTAAAGAACTATACAATACGATCGTTAAAATGGACAGCATCTATTTTGACACCTATAACCACTGCAAACTAGACTTAATGGATTCATTGACAGCAGAAGATATTGAATTTTACCATGACCGCGGCGGACTATCAACATCCAAAATGCAGTTGCTGGAATCCATCAAAAAGAACATCTGTGGCAAAGTCACCCGCATCCTAACCAAAAACAGTATCGAAGTCTATGAAATTCCAAACTATGGCGCTGTTGAGTTTGGATACCATAGTTTTCGCAATATTGCCGAACAAGGCGAAAGTCTGCCTAGTAAATTTGTTACCCTGTGGCGTAAAAAAGAAGGGAAATGGCAAATCACCAGGGTGATCAGTTTGCATTAAGCCCCCACTGTTCAGAAAGATTTGATTACAACAGATTTTAAGTGAACCAATAACGGTAAACTGCTATCTTAGTACGATGCGAAGAGTTGAATAATCAAAGACTGGAAATTATAAAGGCATTACTCAAACAGAATTATGATCCGGATAGAGTCAGGAGCTTCATTCTGTTTATTAAAAATTTCATTTTTATTAAAGATCAAGATATTAATAGTAATTTTGATAATCAACTAGAAATAATCATGAAAGAAACAAGCGATAGAGAACCAGTAGGTGTTATAGAAGTCTTAAAAATGCAGGCTATACGAGATGCAAAGATGGAAGGCAAACTAGAAGAGAAGAAAGAAATAGCCCATAAACTCAAAAACAAAGGTTTAGATATAGATTTTATTGCTAAGACGGTCAAACTTCCCTTAAAGATAGTTAAAGCCTTATAGTATCAATTATACATATAATAAAACCAAAATTTTGATCAGTGGTAATAGAGGTTTCCCCTTTCTCCCACCCCCGGTCTGCACCCAAGAAAATATGTTTTCATGATCAAGCCTCAGAATCTGTAAGGTTCAGCGCAATCAGAAAACATATTTTCCACACATAAATCACTATGGGAATTATAGAAACAGAGAAAATGCTCAATATTGAAGAAGGAATCGAAATTGGCGCAAGGAAAACTAAGCTAGAGGAACGAGAACACTTTGTGAAAAACCTGATCATTGCTTTTGGATTTTCAGATGAACAAGCATCAAAGGCCGCAGAGGTCTCTCTTTCCTTCGTAAAGAAAATCCGTACCCAACTAGAAAAAAGCAATCGATCAAAAAATTGATTAACAGAATATCCGAAAAATTTTATACGTTTACATCGAGAGTGTTAATTTAATGAAAAGGGGCCAGTCGAAAGATTTGGTCCCTTTTTCTGTTAATTGCTCCTTTTCACTTCGGTAAAATAATCATTCCCGGTCTTGTAAACCCTGAATGTAAACGCTAGCCTGCAGCTTCTTATCATTACCAAACAGCGAATAAACAAAGCCATAGATGCCATCAATCAGAATCCTGGTGGGTTGTTTGCTACTATACAATCTAGTCCGTCCCTCCGCTTAACTTTTGATTGCAAGGCATAGGTGGAGGTATTAAACCCGCATTTAGCGCCATTGTCTGAAAAGCATAAACAAAATTTATAACAACGTATTCAGGAATCACGTCTTGGTTTTGTATAGTGTAAATTTTGTTGTTTGCAGAGAATAATTCAATTCCCGTTATTTTCGATGGCCTAGCCTTTGCAGTTGGTTACTTTTTTATGGAATAAGTATTAAGGTTTATGATAGCCATTGTAATAATAGTTTTCCTTATTTTTCTAAGTCCGTATATCATCATACCATGGATTTTCTCCTTTTTTTTCAAAAAAAACAAGGTTCAACCAGTTTTCCTCACCTATGTATTTACTGCAATTCTTACGATAGCTTACACCATATTCTTGCAGTTATTACCCATGATGCATACCACAAAAGAAGGCAATCACAATTGTGTCCCACCTATTATAATTATCATCGTACCACTACTCCCAATTAGCTTGTTTATGCAGTTTGTCTTTAATAAAAAAAGATGACTGTTGGCTTTTTCTCATAATACTGCAACAATTTCATTTGAAGATCTACCAACAAGCTTTCTCTTTGATGCAACTTCTCACTCACTTCTTCAATTTTCAAAGTATCTTCTGACTTAGGTGCTTATAACGTCACTGGAAAACATATTGATAATAGATAATTAAAAAGATCCGCAATTTGACGGAGCCTGTTAATATTGACATCCCTAAAAGTTATTGAAAGGATCTGTATGAATCACACACATTGCGGAGGCACAGACAAGCGATTACTTTTTGTATGTATCTCTATAATCCAGAATAATTTCTTTATTATCCTTTTTGTATATATACACTTTGAAATCCCCCTTTTTCTTTGAAAGAGAATCCCCCACATCAATATATCTCTCCCAAAGACTAAAAATTTCACATTCATAGCCATCGTTTAGCTTCGCTATCTTGATGCCATGATTTTGTACCTCAAAATATAGAGTATCCACTTTACCACTAAAAACTTTGTTTAAATCTCGTTTACTTGCTATCTCGTATGCACTTTCACCAAAAGCAAAACAGTAGGAACTATAAAGATTGAGTAAATGATTATCTTATCTATTCTTTTCATAACAATTCCAAAATAAGCCAGCTATTCTAAACGTTCATTTGTAAGTCAATCAAAAGTGGAGATTGCCTTTTTTCCATTCAACTATTGTTGTCGCTGCTGCCAATGAATGAATACTATTTTCTTTTTCTATTTCCTTTAACTTTTTAAGGCCTTCTAGTTCATATTTAGAAAGAAGAAAACATGCAGCCCATAATTGAACACCAATATCGGGATTAGACAAAAATAAAAGCAAATGATTTATTGCGTTCTCACTCTTTATAAATTCTGCAGCTTTAAATATATCTTCATAATATTTATTGGCTTTTTTATAATCTCCTAGCTCTGTTGCTTCCGCCTGCTGTTTAGCGGCGTCTTCGAAGACTTGCAATGCCATTGTTATGTCGCTTATTTTTATCATAAATCACTAAGTAATTTCCGTCTCCACGCATCACCAGCCAACCTTTTCACTGTGTTAATATTTAAGGGTTCATTACTGCTTGATAAAACAACCTCTGCAGCGTGAAACCAAATCATGGGAATATCATCAATAGCTTGTTTTGGAATATATTTATACTCATATAAGTTAAAATCATTGGACTTTACTTTATCAGTTACCATATTTCCCAATTCAAATAACTTCTCTATTTCGCGACTGGCATTTACTTTTTTGATCAAATCTATTTGCGACAGAAATCTGTCCTCTGTGAGGCTAACAGCCTCTATAAATTTGTTGATATCAGTTTTATTTGCCGCGTTCCACCAAGAATCAATTACACCATCCAAACGGTATTCTTCAGTCAATAACCTAAAGCGCTCATCTTTAGTCAAAAAATCTCCGATTCTCTTATAACCTTCTTCTGGTATATCATCCCAAACGGCCCCCCAAATTGTCGTCTTAGATAAATAATAGGCCGCCGTGAACATTGAATCATAAAAGCTTGAGATCGTAAATCCTAAGGTTAGATAAATATCTTTTGAAATCAATTTCACAAATAATCCATTTGCTATACCGATACTATCCCTTATTTCCTGATAGCCAAGAGTTTCTAATTGACCTTTTGTTAATTTAATAAGCTGATTTTTCGTCAATTTCATTTAGTTTGATTTATTAAGACTACTACTATGTACAACCAATAGAGCATCAAATTTTCAAATGTGTAACTAACTTCACAGGCAATCTTAAACAGCTAATATCCGGTTATTATACGATAATAAACAGCTGAAAATCATACTTGAACAGAGGTATTTTTATATAAACTACCATTTATGAAAATTAAGCTCTCCTTACTTATTCTTATCTGTACATACCTTTCAAGCACAGCTCAATCCTCTATAAATCTGGGTGAAGGATCTATAAAAATTGGCATGTATGCCTTTAATGCAAAAGATACCGCTAATGTAAATACTGATCCTGAAAATCTGTTTTTGTATTTTAATTATCATATCAGAAAGGATAAAATCCTTAGGGACACAGATGTCAATGCGAATTTAGACCATACGTCTTTGAAACGTTCTGACCTAAACAATGCCACAATTGTAAATTCTTTATCTGTAAAAGTAAATATACCCACCTACATTATTGATTGGAAAGAAAAAAAGACCTATACAGTTTACAAAAAAAAGGATAGCACCTTCGTCTTTAAAAATGATCTTAAGCAAGAAAAACAGGAGCTTTTCTTTAAAATGCTGGCCAATCCGCAAAAGAATGATGTAATAGTGGACACCACAAATCAAATTTTGGTTTATATATGTGATGTTCCTTGCTACCAGGCAAAATATGCAACTGCTTCGGGTTGGCGCAAATTTGCCTATACCAAGCAACGATTAAGCTTCTTTTCTCCTTTAAATGCATTATTTATTGGTTTTCCTTTTTCTGTTCTCAGTGTAGATGCAGAGAATACGGACGATCAAAAAAACAGAGCTCGTGTTACCGGGATCTCAAGATTTCAGGTTATGGATTTTAATGAAAAGAAACCGGATAAATCATTATTCAAACTTCCCAAAAAATACATTATTGTAGGGCCACTGAATATGTATAAGATTTATGGCTAACTCTTGATACCAAAACCATTCATTGAATGGGATCTCTATTTATAAGTGCATCGTAATCCAGAGTTGTAAATAAAAGAATAGCATCATTTGTACCATCAAAACTGGGCTTAAATATAATTTCATACGCTCTATTTCTTAGCCAAAACAAGGATTCAAAATCTAATTCACTTATATGCTGAATTGTTGCATTATCTGGCATACCGAACAATGAAATAAGGGTATTAAGCAAATTCTTACTGAAAGGAACCTTTAAATACAGACAATATCCAGATCCACTTCTGAAAGCATTTAAATTTCTAATAGGTGCATCAAATAAAGTATAAACCTTATTCGCTTTTAAGCCCATGTTATAATTTGAAATTGCTAAATAATGGCTATTAACCATTAATGTAAGGTTATCTGGGCGTTGTATATAAGTAAAATCGCTCTCAATAAAAGCAGAGATTTTTTCAGAGTTTGTTATGATATCTTTTAGTTCCATTGAGCCACTAGTTGTCTGTCCAGAAATGCGTACTGAAATTAAAGAAAATAAAACAATAAAAACAGATAAGTACTTTAACACAAAAGATAATAAAAAATCAAGATAACATTAAACAAATCCAACACTAAGAGTCTTACACTTAAGTTTCTAAAGAATATCATCGCAATAACGCCAGGAGTAACCATAAACGGGCTTGGGTAGTGCAATCTTTTGTTTAATGGATCTTTTATATATAGATATGCATTTACAAACACTAAAGCAACACCAATAATCAGTGTTAGAACCAAATATATCTTTTTCCTATTCATTTAAGCTTTTAAAGAATAAACTATTGTAGTAAAGCCTGCAAATACTCCGGTGTTATTTGTGGTAATTCCATATTAGGAGCTTTGGCTTTCATCTTTTTGATATCCTCATTTCCATTTTTCTGGCCATCCATTAAATACTTGAAGAATTTATGGGAGATATTTATTTCATCAGCTGATTTCAGCGAACAAACGTATTGATCGCCTTCAAGCCGAACGTGATTATAAAAACGATACAAAACTGCCCTTGCTTTGGCCAATTCCGGCTTCTGATATTTGGTCTTGCTGTGGTCGTTTATCTCTTTGTTTAGTTTTTCAAGATCAACATCGATGTATTCGTTTTCCATCACCAGACGTTTAGTTTCACCACCCGTTTTGGTGGCCCGGATGGCTTCGAGTTTTTCCTGGCTCATACCTTGCTGTAACGTCACTTGAAAACATATCAACAATAGATACTTTAAAAGCTCTGCAATCTAGCAGAGCCAATAGATAGATAGTTGTTTTTTATGATCTAACTACTTATCCATCCGGTATTATAAATAATTCTTATCCGGCATCTCTATTGGCTCTCCTAAAAGTATTAACAACTCCTTAGCCTGTTCTCTAATTCTGTTCCAAGAAACATGAGTACTAAACTGATTCTCATCAAGATTCTTCAACTCAGGTTTACTTGCCGTAAAATTAATCAAATTACATAATCTTAATATCGATGCAATTTCCAGATTTGAGAATCTACCATCTTCTATTAGTTCTGGTAATTGTAAGAATGCATTATCAAAAGTATCCAAAACCTCAAATGGTGCATCAACAAAATCTTCAAAGCACTTTTTCTGGATATCAAAAGGCATTGCCAATAATTTAAGGCTTTCAAGTGTTTTTCTATAAAAAAAATCTAAATGTTCCATAGGTTATATTTATTCTGCTGGAAATCTTAAATCTCCGGGTTTACCCGAAAAGAACTTCCAATAAGGTGATCCTCCCCAATGTCTCGGTGTCCCAGGTGAGTATTGAATATATAAATCTGAATATAAATAACTCCAGTTATAAGACATGCTCTTTTTTATTTCATCGTTACCTTCAATAGCAACCAGAGTTTATCTTGCTTTGTCCAAGCTTCTGCTTGTAAAAGATTCCGTATATGTTGCTTAATATCTTCCAATTTTAGTGCTTTTATATTCTAAATGCAACAAACCCCGAAAACGGAGGTATAACGAAACATCCTTGGTGTACCTATCTAATAAAGATATATTAATATTTATTGATTAAAATATTTTTATTTAAAAACATTAAGCATACATTAGCACATAAACTTATTAAATATGGATAAACAATTAAATCGCTACATCGATCCTCTCACTGATTTCGGGTTCAAACATCTATTTGGTAGTGAACCAGATAAAGAAATCATGATTGAATTTCTAAACGCACTATTTGAAGGAGAAAAGCACATAGTTGATTTGATATACAGCCCGACAGAACATGCGGGTGTCGATGGTGAAGAAAAGAAAGTGTTTTTCGATCTCACCTGCACAGGAAAAGACGGCGAAAAATTCATTATTGAAATGCAGCGAACACCCCAAACCTATTTCAAAGACCGGTGTATATTCTATATGTCCAGACTCATTAGCGGACAAATAACTAAAGGAATCAAAGATTATTCACAACTAAAAGGTGTCTTTCTGATCGGAATTCTGGAATTTCCTTTTAATGATAATAATAGCCATCACATGCGCAATATTTCTTTAATGGACAGAAACAATGGAGAAGTTTTTTATCGAGATATGGGTTACAAGTTCCTGGTTTTACCTAACTTTGATAAAAAGGAACACGAACTGGAATCTGATCTTGACCGCTGGTTTTTTCTTTTAAAAAACCTCAGTACTCTAGAAAAAATTCCAGATTACCTTGATAAGAGGATCTTCCAAAAACTATTTAAAATTGCCGAAGTGAGTAAACTAACAAAAGAACAGCGGGAAATTTATGAATCCAATTTAAAAGCGAAAGAGGATTACTACAATTCTATTTCGTACGCAGCTGAACTTGCCGCTAAAGCGGCCGCTGAGGCTGCTACCGAAGCTGCTACCGAAAAAGCAAGAAAAGAACGAGAAAACCGAGATAAAGAAATAGTTGCCAATGCCAAAAAATTAGGAATGTCTAACGAAAGCATTGTTCAACTCACAGGTCTGCCGCTGGAAGAGATCGAAAAAATATGACAGTTACACTAATAAATTCCTTTTAACAGTCAGCTACTTTAAAACAAAACTCCATGAAAATGTTCTAAACGAATAACGTTTTCATGGAATTTTATTTATTAAGCCAAAGTCTTTATTAAAACCTGCAGCAGATCCCATTTATTCTAACAATAGTATATATTTAATGAATGGACCTAGTGGCCTTTGGCTGAAGAACCGAAAGGTTCACCATAAATAGAATACAGTTTTTCCCGAAATTTGTACCCGATGGATTTAATTTTTGTAGCATGGCTAAACATGAAAAGATAAGACGAGGCAAAAAAATAACAACAGATTATTTCGATTTTTTGGACAAACACATTAAAGACGTTATTTCTGGAAATGTTTCGGAATTTATGGAGCTGAATCAGATTGCAAATGAACTATTTATTTCGCACAATCACTTATCCGATACCATTCAGCAGGAAACTGGAAACCATCCTTGTCATTTTTACGACCTAAAAATCATAGAGCAAGCAAAAATAATGCTCGCTGAAACAAATTTATCGATCGCTAAAATCGCCAGTGTTCTCACTTACGACCCTTCCAACTTTTCTAAATTCTTTAAAAAATTTGTTGGTCAAACTCCCAGACAATGGAGAATAAAAGATAAGGACACTTTTTAATTCCCGAAAAGTTCACCATAATAAAAGAAATTGATTTACAGACATTTGCCACAACATGAATCAAAAACATTTATTATGGAAAGAAATGATCTTAAAGGAAAAGTAGTTTTAATTGCTGGCGGTGCAAAAAATTTAGGTGGTTTATTGAGCCGCACTCTTACAGCCAAAGGAGCTAAAGTGGCTATTCATTACAACAGCGACAGTACTAAATCAGATGCGGAAAAAACACTATTAGATATCCAGGAGGCTGGTGGAGAAGCTATTTTATTTCAGGGTGATTTAACGAAAGTGGAAAATATTACGAAATTATTTGACGAAACTATTCATCACTTTGGGCGTATTGATATAGCTATTAACACTGTAGGGATGGTATTGAAGAAACCGTTTGAACAAACTACTGAATCAGAATACGACGCTATGTTTGGGGTTAACTCGAAATCGGCCTATTTCTTTTTACAAGAAGCAGGCAAGAAATTAAGCGACAATGGAAAAATCTGTACCATCGTCACTTCTTTATTAGCAGCCTATACTGGTTTGTATTCTACTTATGCTGGGGCGAAAGCTCCTGTTGAGCACTTCACCAGAGCAGCATCTAAAGAATTCGGGACCAGAGGAATTTCTGTTACTGCAGTTGCTCCGGGTCCTATGGATACTCCGTTCTTTTACGGGCAGGAAACACCTGAAGCCGTGGCCTATCATAAATCTGCGTCTGCATTGGGTGGATTAACAGATATTAAAGATATAGCGCCATTGGTCGAGTTTTTGGTAACTGATGGCTGGTGGGTAACTGGCCAAACCATTTTTGCCAATGGTGGTTACACTACACGATAATCTAAATTCATCACCGGTGATAAAGGGTGCTAAATACCCTTTAATCTACAAAACAGCCCTGCCCTCAAAAAGAAGGCAGGGCTAATGATCATTTATTTACAGATCAAAGCTATTGACCATCTGTAGTAGCTTTCTTTGCCTTCTCAATGGTAAAATCTCCTTTGATCAGCATTTCCAGAACCTTTTCATTGATCATATCAGGAGAAGTCTGCCAAAGTAGTTTGTTTCCCTTTATCACAAAGGTTTGAGGTATGGCAGAAACACCTGCGGGCTTGATCCAGTCCCGCTCAAATTCACTTCCCTTTCCTCCGCCAAAAGCTACATTAAATCCCATAATTTTGTCATTGTTTTCTAGAAAATCTACCACTTTATGCCGATCATCTTCCATCACATCCTGTGCAACAAAAATAACTCCACGGTTCCTGAATTTTGAAGCAATGGCATTCAGATGTGGCATGGCTGCAATGCAAGGCTTGCACCAGGTTGCCCATAAATCCACGATATAGATCTTTTCCGGATCAAACTTTTCGATTGGGGCTCCTTTGATCCATTCCACCTTAGGATACACATCGATAGAATCGCCTACATCAAAAAATTCCCGCTTTGCTGTTTGGGCAGACAAACTCTGAATCGCGCTCAGTACACTAATTACAATAATTATTATTTTACTTTTCATATCATTTAATTAACTGCACCAATTCCTGTGCAAGGCCGGTATCATTCAATTTGAGCTGGCTAGCCAGAATTTTTCCGTCGGTTCCAATCAATAGTGCTGTTGGCAGGGTATAATAAGTCAGGCCATAAACTTTTGCTGTTGGGCTAACACTTTCCTTATCATTTATCCCCCCGATGTCATTTAGGTTGATCCAGTTGAACTTGGACTTTTCTATCGTTTCCTTCCAGTAAAGGTCTGAACTGTTGGTGTAATTGTAGTATACCGTAATCATAACCAGATTTTTGTCTTTCAAAGTTCTATGTATCCTGCCAAGATTAAAGGTAAAAGCATCATAGTTCATAAAGTCTGGTGTATAAAAGCAGACAAAGACATTTTTTCCTTTGAGTGAGGAAAGAGAAATCTCTTTTCCAAGGGTATCTTTAAGTTTGAATTCAGGTGCAATCTGTCCCGGTGCAAGCCTTCTGGCTACATCAAACTTGGCTTGTATCTCCCTGCCTGCAAAAGTATTTTTGATTGCAGGACTAAAGCTATTAAATTCTGATTCAAACTTTGAACGTAGCGTTCCCCGGTGTTTGGATTTCCAAAGATCCAGAGCAAGATAGCTTCCTGGGTTTTCTTTAATGAAATTACTGTCAATCTTTGCAGTCTTTGAAAGCTCTGTATTCATCTCCTTTCTTGCTGCATCTATGCCAGCTGTATTCCCCATTGTTTTAAATTCTTCTATTACTGTATTCAATGAGTCTACACGCGCCTGAATAGGTCTGTAAAGACCTGATCTTTTCTGGAAATCAGATTGGGTCTTCCCCCCTTTTATTTCGGCAGACTTTACCCCTGACTGCCCTTTAATCAATACTTCCCCACCATCGATAAAAAAATCACGGTTATCCAGGGTCTTGACGTTCTTCACAGTAATCATAGCTGGTGGATCAACGCTTAGCCTTGCATATGCAGGATCTCCAATGAGGCCTTTAAAGGTAAACTTTCCCATTTTGACGATCGTGGAATCTTCTACATTAACACCGTTTTTTTTATAAGAAAGTAAGATCTTCTTCTCATTTAATGCTGGTGAAAGCTGGCCTTTGATTATAAATGATGTTTGAGCGATAGCATATCCGGAAAGGAAGAACAGGCCAAAGAAACATATTGTATTTTTAGTGTTTTTTAAAAAATTCATTTTTTTTATTTAAGGATTATTTGTGAAATCAGGATTTGCATTCATTATTATCGGCGGGAGGCGGAGTGTCAATCTTTCTGCAGGCAGCGGAATGCTGGTAATGTTCGTTGATGTACTATCATTGTAAATGATATGAATATATGTTTCTCCTGCAAAAACAGGGTCAATAGAGCAACGGCGCATATCAAACCAGCGGTACCCTTCGGCGGCAAACTCTCTGGTCCGCTCCTGCATGATAAACCTGATTAGCGACTCTTTACTTACCGTGGCCTGTGAGGGAACCGCTGCATCGCCAGTTGGCATTCTATGCTCGCGAAGAAACCGGAGGTCAGAAACGGCTGCTGAAAGATTGCCCAGTCTGGCATTTGCTTCTGCCCTTAGCAAATAAAGTTCAGAGAGCTGTAGTCCGAACTTAGAATAGTTCACTGCATATTTCGACAATCGGCCGGAGGGATTGGGTGTAGAATATGGGAAATATGGTCCATAAAAATTGAGTCTCAGATCACTCGCTAAGAACAAAGCCTGCGCTTTAGGAGATAATACGATAAAGTCATTTCCAAATTCGTTTCCGCTATAAGGGCCATTGTAGAAAGTCTTCGCCAGTACCGACTCGGTCACATCATCATAGTTGATGCCTGGTGAATTATTTGCGACAAACTCTATATTGTAGTCATAAAGCCTTGCTGGGTTCTTCTGCGCCGCAGCATCTGCCATTGAACTATTGAATAAGGCAAGCGCTTCTGCATTCCGGCCCATAAAAAGATAGACCTTAGCCAAAAGCCCTTCTGCCGCTGGTTTAGAAAAACGCTGAGCGAACTTGTTGTCTATCGGTAAAGCGCTGATGGCTTCTCTAAAGTCGTTGATGATAAATTCATAAACCTCAGCTACAGTACTTCTGCTGTGCGGACCCAGGTTAATGTTGGCAACTTTGATGATGGGAAAGCCAAGATCTTGTGCTGCCGTTGCCCTATTGTAGGGTTTGGCATATATATTTATGAGCTGAAAATAAATCCACGCCCTATTTGCCAGTGCTTCTGCTTTTAGAACATTTTTCTGCGTCGGGCTACCTCCTGTTGATCCGTCGATCTCGTTGATCACCTTGTTCACTACATACAGATTAGACAGATATTGCTTGATATCAAAAGTGTTGTCCTGAGCACGGAATATATCCCCAGCATATTTAAATGCATTCTGGCTCATTGGTGACGCGGAGTTGAAGTAACTGCCTTCAGCGGAGACATCATCCCCCATGAGCACCATGGATTGCCATCCGCCTGCGAAGGAATAGAGATAAATATCAGGGGAATTGAGAATTTTATCGTAATCATCCGTGGTCTGCGCAACGAGCTGACCTTTTGGAACCACCTCCAAAAACTCTTTTTTGCATGCGCTTAGTACCATGGTCATCAATATGACAATCAAGTATTTGTATTGATATAATTTCATAATAGATACATTTAAAAGGTTAAGTTTGCCCCAAAGCTAAAACTGTGTTTGAAGGCTGGCATCGTGCGCCCGCCCTGGTTGAAAGTCTGATATTCGGGATCTATTCCATAGCCATTTGCCTTCCATACCATAAAATTGCCAGTCTGAAGGAACAGGTTTAATGCTTCTACGTGCAATTTGCTGAGCATTCTTGGGCCAATGGTATAATTGAGGGTAATATCCCTTAGTTTTATGTATGATGCGCTGACGACATTTATATCTCCATAAGTGTAATAATCGATGTTTCGCCTGCTAGTATTAATCCCCGAACTTGGTACATAGGATGGAATATTGGTTATCAACTCATCACCTGGCTTTTTCCATCTGTTGAGAAATTCCGGATTCAGATTTCCAGAAAAACCGCCTGTTCCATAATCAATTCTGCCAAAATAATATCTATTTACGTCCCGTCTCATGACATTGCCAAAACTATAGATAAGATTGGCTGTAAGAGATAGATTTTTATACCGGAATGTATTGCTCAGTCCGCCATTGAACTTTGGAATAGCTGTGCCCATAAAAACCAGATCTGCGGCTGTTGCGATCTCCGGATCCTTGGTAATGGTTCCATCAGCTAACTTGATCTGCGGATCGCCAAGGGCATCCAGGCCAGCAAACTTATAAGCGAACAAAGGAAGCGAATTATAACCCACCACATAATTCGAATTCAGCCTAACACTGGCGGTAATCTGCGAGGGTTGAGGGTTCGCGTAATTCAGCAATCGGTTTCGGTTAACACTAAAGCTCAGTCCGCTAGTCCAGCCAAAATTTCTCAATAGAATGTTTCTCGTGTTCAAGGTAATTTCGACACCTCTGTTGTTCATATTTCCAAGATTTCCCCGAATCTCAGATGCTCCGTTAAGGGGATTGGTTTCAACCTGGCCCAACAGGTCTGTTGTTTTTTTGTTATATAAGTCGATACTTCCGCTGATAGAATTACTAAGAATACTAAAATCAACACCAATATTAACTGTAGCCGTTTTTTCAAAAGTCAACTGATTATTAGCCAAACCTACCAAAGAATAATAGTCCCCGGTAACGCTATTTTTCCCAATCTGTATGACGTCTCTTGATGAGCCAGCTCCGATAAATGGCGAGTTGCCGGTAATTCCATAAGTTGTACGTAGACCCAAGGTATTGATCCAGGTAACCTTATCCAGGAACTCCTCCTTATTGATTAACCATTTGGCACCAACACTGAAGGTAGGTTTCTTCTGTTTTCCCTTTTCTGAGCCAAAGAGATTGCTATAGTCTCTTCTAAGACTCGCATCAAGCATGTATTTCTGGTTCATGGTATAGTTGAAAAGACCGAAAAACGATTCGTTTCTGTTCAATTGTTCGGATGCCTGGAAAGGTTTTTCGTTGAATGTACTCCTAAACGAGGATACTGTGCCAAAAATCCCTTGACTTAAGGTGAGGTAATTAAGGCTTGCATAGCTTTGGAGATCTTGATCGTATCCCCTAACAATTGTAGTTCTATTCGTAGCCAATTGCTCCAATGCTTCGTGTCCTATCTGGATGTTGAGACGGTCCTTATCGTCCCTTAGTGCCATATTGTATACCAGCTGATTTCTTATGGTCCAGTTACGTTGATCAATGTTGACTGTTTTATAAGTTCCTCCCGTTGTGGGCAGATAATATACCGGTACATCAGCAGCCGTTCTGGCTACGGTAAATCCCAGAAGCTCTCTTCTGAGGTCATAGGATTTGCTGTCGGTATAAGTTTGATCCACTGTGGGCGTTTTCTGATAACTATAGGTTCCGTCAAAGCTCAACCCTTTCCATAGTTTGAGATTCACACTTCCTGTAAGATTAATAGATAGTGAATTTCCTTTTGTATAGCCCATGTTTACTTCATCCAATGGAGAATAATCCAGATTGATCCTGCTCCTTGCCTGATAGTCTGCTCTCACCTCTGGAGAAAGTCCCTGTAGATAATTCATCTTCAGATTGTTTCCCAAGTCATCCTGAAAGAGCTGATAGGGAATAAAATTGTTGCCGATTACAATGCTTCTATCACTATTGGTGATGGTATTGTTCAGGGATGTGTTGAGGCTTATGCGCAATCTTGGAATTGGGATAAAGGTCTGATTCAGGTTTATCCTATATACACCGTTCTGATCACCTGGATGACTGCTTCGCGTGCCGGTATAAGATGCAGATGCATAAAAGTTATATGCAGATGATCCTCCTGAGGCAGAAAGCGTGTGGTTTGTGGTGATTGCATTTCGGTACCAAAGATCAAGTATCTGATTTCTGTTGTTGATGTTGCTCAGGCTGTCCAGGCTATGGTTGGCCTGAGCAGCCGTGATCAGCCCACGATTCAGGTTGTACAGGATTTGTTCGTGTGGTGGAATAACCATAGTACCTAGAGTAGAATATGGAAAAGCAGTTGGATTGAAGAGCTCTTTAGCCGTCTGAATATATTCCTTGCTGCTCATTACCGGAACATAATCAAAATCAGGCTTTCCAAATAACGTAATGTTCCCAGAATAATTGATTTTCAATGGCTTTCCACTACTGCCCTTCTTTGTTGTGATTACAATAACGCCATTTGCTGCCTTAACTCCCCATATTGAGGATGCAGAAGCATCCTTTAACACCGTAATATCCTGAACATCATCTGGATTAATTACACTTAAGTCCATCACTGGTACTCCATTTACAACATACAGCGGATCTCCAGCTGCCAGAACCGTCGATCTCCCCCTGATGATGCTCTGTTGGGTGACTCCACCCCCAAATTCTCTGTTGCCTGTGGCTCCCTTTGGACCTGAGATAACTGTTACCCCTGGAACAAGCCCGTCTAAGCGTGAAATCAGATCCTGAGTGGCTACTCTTCTTTGATAAATCTGCATATCAGGTTGCCCAAAGGATCCGGTCGCACGCTCCTTTGTCAAAGTCTGGTAACCTGTAGAGACAATGGTTACCTCGTTCATGACATTGGTTTGTTGATTCAATATAACAACATGCTCTGAGGCGCTTCTAACGATCAAGGTATCGGATTTGTAACCTATATAGGAAACAATTACCCTGGCATTCTGCGCAATTCTGGAAAACGTAAACACTCCTTCAGCATCTGTGAAACCTGCTACGGTGGGCTCTGTAGAGACTATACTGGCACTGGTTAATGGTGCACCTTTTTGATCTTGCACACGAATCTTAACGTCGATTAGAAAAGTCTTGTTCTCAACAATAATCTTGTTGGTTACAACAATGATCTTGTTCTCAATAGCATAATCAAGGGGCTGGCCCCGGAAACATTCGTCAAGTACGGCCTTGAGGTCAGCATTCTTGACCTGTATAGTAACCTTTTTGGCTCTTGATATCTGTTCCTTATTGATAACAAAGTCAAAACCCGTCTGTTTGCGGATATCCTTTAATACCTCGCTGAGCGGTGCCTCCTTTTTAGAAAGGGTAACATTTGGACTCTGAGCAAAAGATACAAGCTGACATAGCAGCAGAAAAAGAAAAAAGCCAAAGGTAGCCACACTCCTGCACCCTCGTTTTGGAATGATAATGTCGACATAGATACGATTAGTAGGATCGTATCCATTTGCATGGTATTTTTTATACATTTGTTTGGTTGGTTCTAGTTTGATAATAGTGTAAGAACGATTATTTATCTGTACCGGCCGCTAATCGGGGGCGCCTCCAACGCTCCCGCTTTTTTGACCTGGATGCTGCAATAAATTATGGCATAACTGTTACCCTCCTTCCCTCTAATTTAAAGTGTACACCTTGGTTTAATGTTAATGCCTTTAGGATCTCTGAGAGCTTTTTCTTCCTGGAAATGGTGCTGTAAAAAGCTGCAGTATCTTTTTCTCCGTCGTAGACGACTTCTACGTCATACCATCTGGCAATCTGTCTCATTACAGCATGTAAATCTTCTCCGTTAAAAACAAAGTCGTCAGTTACCCAGGCAGTAGCCTGCTCGCTGTCTGCAATAGACACTTTAATGTTGTTAGATATGAAATCCGATTGTTCTCCAGGTTTGAGAATCTTTGATCCGTTACCAGTATTACTGGAAATTTTTACTGAGCCAGAAATCAGTGTGGTCCGGATATGCTTCTCGTTTGAATAGGCTTGGATATTGAAATGTGTTCCCAGGACCTGAACGGTTTGTGTACCGGAACGGACCAGAAAAGGATGCAATTTATCGTGTGCAACTTCAAAATATCCCTCTCCTTTTAATTCTACCATACGTTCTTTCTTATTTTCGAATGAGAGTGGATAATTTAAGGACGACGCTGCATTAAGCCACACCTTGGTGCCATCGGGAAGGAGGAGCTGAAACCTCCCTCCGTTTGGTGTTTCAAGCGTATTAGTTTGATTAGTAACACCCCGATTTGCTGACATTTTATAAATGAGCATGCCATCACCGGATCTGGTAATCGTTACACCTGGTTGTGCGAGGGCATTTGCCTGAAGATGATTAAGGCCGACCTTTTTACCATCAGCGAGTACCAGGAAAGCTTTGTTTCTTCCTGGATCAACGTCGTTTTTATAAATACTGGCAGTTTCTTTTGGGTGGTGGATTCTGGTTTGAAAAACATAAATGCTCCCAAAAACGAAAAGCAAGACAGCTGCCACTGTTGCTATACGCGGCCATAATGTTATGCGCACCTCTTTTTTAACCGAGGTGTGTGCATCAATTTTTGCCCAAAGTTCATCTGAAATATGTTCAAGGTTATTTGAAGTATATTTCACAGCAGTGCGCGAACGAAAATAATGCAGCCAACAGTTTATCACTTCCAGTTCTTCGGCACTACATGTACCCGCCTTGAATTTTGTCATTAATTTATTGGCTTCAAACTTTTCCATCGTTTTTTTTCGCTTCTATACTTACCATTACACCTTACTACAGGCAATCGGGTATAACAAACAAAAAAAAATTAGAAATGGAGGAAATAGCTGGTGAATATCGCCGAGCCAAGTTTTTTTCGAAGAGTTCTCAGCGCATTTTTAATCTGCGTTGCAACAGTATGTTCAGAAAGATTAAGTTCAATAGCAATTTCTTTGTTGCTAAGATATTTTTTTCGCCTTAGCTCAAAAATCTGACGCATTCGATCGGGCAGGTTTGAAATTTCCAATTCGATCATGGCCTGAATATCCTTTTCCCTGACAAGATAATCTGCCGATGTCTCATGTCTTTCGTTAATTGTTGACTGAAGTGAAGCTATATATTCCTGCGATACTTCTTGGTTGCGAAAGATATTACGCACCCTGTTCAACACAGAACGATAGAGAAATGGGGCAATTGGAGCACCTTCAATGAAATTGTCCCTGGTGTTCCAGAGAGAAACAAAAACTTCCTGGATAATATCCTTCGCACCTTCTTCGTCACTAAGCTTTTTTACGGCATAAAGAAAGAGCAATGTATGATACCTACCGTAAATTTCCGCAAAGGCATTCTTATCTCCTTGCTTAAATAGCAGAACAAGTTGTTGATCACTATATGATGGGTACGTTGACATTTACTCTTGGTAATTGCGAATCTACAAATTTTTTGTTTGCAGAGGGGGAATCATGAATAAACTCTCGCTCAGTTCTTCAATTTTCAAAGTATCTTCTGATTTGGGTTCCGAGAAGGTTAAGACTAGACTCAATTTGTAACAAAGAAGAAACCAATTGATTCTAAGCAACATGAATGGAAAACTCTTACTGTTAGTCGCCTGCATTGTATTTACTTCTACAAAAAAAGTAAATGCCCATGCCATCCAAATTGATAAAACAACTGCTGAACTGAAGATTGAGCTCAATGCAAAAGACAGCCTTATATTTGAAATTGCTTTTAAAACCTGTGAAGTAGACCGGTTAAATAAAAAGGGCGGACATATTTAGTCCGCCACTTCCGTTACTTCCACCAATAGTAATAATTGTGATTACCGTCGTATTCAAAACCACAACGTGGATAGAGCTTGTTGCCGATGTCGTTTGTTTTTTCAGTTTCCAACATCAATCCGCAAGCTCCTGTTTCCTCACACCATTGTTTACTGCGGTCTATCAAAGCCACAGACAAGCCTTTTCCTCTGTAATCGGGATGAACAAACAAATCGCTCAATAACCACTGTTTCTTTAGTTTGATGTAATGATAAAGTTTATACAATTGAACGAAACCAACTGCCTCGTCTCCCACATAAACAATGAAAATATTGGATTGATCATTATCTAATCGTTCCTGTATGAATTTTTTGCATTTTTCGTAATCGTCCGTCTGACGGTAAAAAACTCGGTAATTGTTGAATAACACTGCTGCTGCGTCTAAGTCTTCCAGACCTACTTTCTTGATGATGTAATCCATTGTTTAAATTTATTATGATTGAGGCAGCAAAATTACCTCTAATTAGGACTACCTATATAGTCCAATTTTAACATAAAAGGTAGTCCAATATGTTTCCCTACAAACATATCATCATCATAAATCCCTGATACGGTTGGTGTTTTTAATGAACTCCGCCTCCAAGCGCCCTGTATAAATCGGTTAAAGCCGTAAGCTTATCCCGTTTGATCGTAACAGCTTCCAAGTCATTTTGCAGGGAATTGTTTTGAGCAGTAATCACTTCCAGATAAGTTGCTATGCCATTTCTGTAAAGCAGCAAGGCATCGGTTTTTGCTTTATTTAACGATGCTGTTTTCCTGGAAATAATCTCCAGTCTTTCATCCGTATACTGTGACTGACTCAAGGCATTTGAAACTTCCCCTACTGCAGTAAGTATAGTTTGTTTAAATTGAATGACCAATTTTTCCTGTTCCAACTGTGCTACCTTATAATTAGTACTCAACTCTTTTCTCTGAAAGATAGGCTGAGCCAGATTTGCACCTAAATTGTGAAATAGTGAAGCTGGCAAATTAAACCATGAACTGGCCTTAAAAGAATTTGCTCCCGACTGCGCAGTAATACTGAATGATGGATACATAGCAGCTTTAGCCAGTCCTGTTTTTGAATAGGCAGACATCAACGCGAATTCTGCAGCTTTTACATCAGGTCTTCGGCTGAGCAGCTGCGCGGGAACTCCGGCTATAAAAGTCTTTGCAGCCGGCAATTGCAACTGGCCTGCACGTTGCACTGCATCAGGATATCTTCCGCACAAAATGCCCAGCGAGTTTTCCTGAATCTCAATACTTTGTTTAGTTAGTGGTACTATAAGTTCTGCAGTATTTTTCTGTGCTTTGATCTGCTCAACTGCAAGTGAATTGATCTGACCGGCTGCGAACTGCAGGTTCACCATATTCAGTGTACTATCGCTCAATGCTACATT
>Ga0163161_10000481_pt1 | contig 32815 bp, 61 predicted proteins | sample S45metaG_FD_129847 | JGI IMG/M metagenome (GOLD analysis project Ga0163161, IMG submission 129847) | Switchgrass rhizosphere microbial communities from Kellogg Biological Station, Michigan, USA - S4-5 metaG | ecosystem: Host-associated > Plants > Roots > Rhizosphere > Soil | place: USA... | reverse complement strand
GCAATGACAGTACACCGCATTCCCACTATTCCTGATCGGTTCAAGAAAGGCAAAAAGCGTGACCATGCCGAGCATTGCTCGGTGGCAGCAGGGGCCGAAGCTTTCCAGCTATACGTGTCACCAGGGCCACGATTGGCAGACCTGGGGCTTAATTCGGCGCTGGTTGAAAGCATCACGCGCGCCCAGGAACCCTTTGTGAAAGTTTTTTCTGTCACACAAAATAGGGCAGATTTGTTGTCTGATAAATGATCGGATCGTGCGCGCTCGCCTGTCGCCGGATGCGGCGGCAGCTCTCGATGTTCTGGCGGAACGCGATGGGCGCGTGTAAAAGCTCGCAAGGGTGGCGTTTGCGCAGCCAGCGGCAAAGAGTACCAGCCAGGAGCCGAAGTTTACCGGCCCTCGCTGTGTAATCCCCAAAATAGGTCGCAGCGTATCCTTGCGACTGAAATTGAACGATAGGGAAAATTGCCACATGTATTTCACCCCAATCGAGAGAGCCTTAGTTAAGCTGCTTGTGGATAACGGCTCGATCCGAGGCACTGCACAAGTTGGCTATGCTCTGTGGCCGGAACGTGCGATGCAACCACAGGGTGCGGCGCTTGCTGCAGGCAAGGTGCTTCGTGGACTTCGTGATCGTGGAATCATCGACAGTCACTTTGACGCCAAGCTGTCTCGCTACGAGGTTACGGCCAGTGGCCGGGAAGCTCTGGTTGCTGATCTGAAGGAAGCAGTCGATGGGCGCCAATTAACTCTGTTGAACGGAATCGGAAAATCAAATGAATACGATTGAAGAGCACTTTATATTGGTGCTGGTGAACGTGAAAACGAAAACCAGCCTGGGCGTCGAATTTTGCAAGGACGCTGACGATCTCGCGTGGAAACGTGACATGTTTCTGAACGATTTTGGCCGCGATGATCACGTTGCGTTGACCTACCCTGATTCGGGGGCTGTGATGGCCGATGCGCTGGCCAGTTTGGTTACGCTCCCGATGCACGCTTAATCCACGGAAAACGCCAAGCAGAACTAAAGGCCGCACATGATGCGGCTTGGTGCAATGAGAAGGCCAGCACGGTGCTGGCCAGCGAGGAACATCGGATGAACGCAATCGTTAAAATCGAAGACCCGGAGGGCTTGATTAACACACTCCAAGCGCAGATTAAGCTACTGGAACGACAGATCGAGAAAGAGCGTCAATATCGCGCAGACGACCGCGCAATGGAAATCGCAGAAGCATTAAAGCGCCTGCGAATGCACGGTGTAATCCCGTTGCACATCGGGGATCAAGATCGCGCCATGCTGAGCAACGAACTTATGTCCAATCCGCTGTTCACTAATGTGGCCGATCAGGTCTGGTTGTTGTCGGCCGCTCCCGTTGCGCAGGAAGTCAAGGACGCGCTCATGAACGCCGCCAATCATGGTATGAATCGTTGGAATTGAACGCCAAGGAAAAATATGAAACGCAGATCACATAAACGTCTCCTCACGAAGCGTCTCCAGCGCGCACGGTTGACGATGGTTATTAAGCTGATGGACAGAATCGCGTCCAAGCTTCCGCGCCAGATTGACTGTGACGAATATCACAAACTGGACAATCACCCACTTACCGTAGCTCCAACCCGTAAAAGAGGGTTGGGCGCTGTGCCTGGTTGAGAAGGAGTATTTGATGTCGGCAAAAGAACTGATCGATGGTGTCCGTGCAACCTTGGAAACCGAAGGCTTTCAAATGAAAATGGCGGTTGGCAGGGACCAGATCGCACGAGTGTGCTACGGCATGACCTACAGCCCCGTTATTGCAGCGGAGCGGGCTGGTAAGCTCCCTAAGCCTCAGATCGATGAGGCCGGCTTGATGGATCTTGCAGCGCGGTTTGGTTCAGATAAAGCGGCCCTTGTGCGCAAAGTTGTGGCTGATCGTATTTAGTCCGAGGAATACGCGCCCCGGTGGCGCCCGTAGTCGGTACTCCATTCACATTGTCTGTGTTGAGAAAACAAATCAGCATTAGCAAAGAAAGTTAACGCCAAGGAAAAGTATGACTTTAGTTTCAGCAAAAGAGAAGGCCCAAAAGATCGCGACTGAGTGGCTGGTGAAGACCGGCGTGCTTAACCCGAAAAGCGATGATTTCAATTCCCTTTGCGCAGCCATCGAGCTTGCGTTGAAGGAACAGGATCGAGATACGCGGCATGCGTGTGCAGAAGCAGTTTTGACGGCAGCAGAAACTACGCTTTCCGACAAAGGCATTCATGCCGATACTGCACTGCTTGATTTTGCAGAGCAACCAGGAGTGATGATCGACGGATCTGGTGCCTCGGAGGACGGTGAACAGACCTGCGGCTGGTATGTGAATGGGGAAACCTATCCAGGGGGCATGAGCCTGCGCCAGTGCCTGAACGACGCAATGTGCAAGCGTGCCGATAGCGATAAAGCTGCATAGTTGATCGAGGAAAAGATCATGCAACGACGGTCAAATTTATCGTGGGGTCTTCGTCAGCGAATCGCTGACGACGAGGCCGCACGAAAAGCTGAGGATTTGAAGAAGCCATTCGCTGCAACGAGGGACAACGATTGCGGTTACGGCGTTGACTACTTCAACACTGAGGCCGAGCAGCAAGAATTTGCGGCAAGTTGTCACAAGAGCGGCACGAGAGTTACTTTGTCCCTGACAAAAGATTTAGTTCCAGCCTGATAAGAAAAATATCATGGAATTCGCCGTGGCTGACATTCAAGACAAATGCGATTCCTGCGGTGCGACTGCAGGGCATATTTTTGAGTGCCCACAGCGCCCAAAGGGAACAGCACCGGTTGAACAGGTGGACTGGCGGATCATTGAAGCTCTGATCGCCGTCTACTCCCGCAACACCAAATCGTAGGAATACGCAGCCATGTTTGAAGGACGCACGTACACGCAGAACAGCGGTTACAAGGGCTGGGGAATCCGCTTCGGCGACCATGATGGCGGCGTGGCGACGACAGCCTACAGCTACAGCATGTCAAAGGCCGAGCGGTATGAGATGGCCCGCCGCATTACTGCCGCGCTGAATCTGACCCGCTTCTTGAGCATCGAGCAGCTGGAAAACATCGCGCCGATCGGCGCACTGAAGTAAAGGAAATCGCACTGAAGGCGTGGGCTGGCCATCGTTCGCTTGCGCGAAAAATTACTGCCTTAACGCCTAGTGTAAAGATGTAATTATAGGAGTTGAAAATGTCAGATCTCGAAATTCGCACGTTGCACGATCCAGAGGGAAAACGTCCCGACTGGCCTGACTATTGGCTGGCCTGGGCCAGTGGCGTGCAAGGCGATGGCTTCACCGAAGAAGACGCCATTGCGGATGCGAAAGCTCGCCTGGCAGCAGGCGTTGAACCTCATCCACTTACCATCGCTCCTACCCGTAATGGTAAGGCGACTCCAGTTGTCGTCTTTGAAAGCATCGGTAAGACCGCCGATGCTCATAAAGGCTCGGCACAGGCTTACCAGCAGATGGGCTTAAGCGCCGCTGAGTTTGCGGACGTTCAAATCAAACAATAACGCACCGGAAATTATCCATGAACGTAAATGAAGCAAAAAAGAAATTCGGCGAGACGTTAGGCGCTATCGAAAGCCTTTCCGAGAATGCGCACGCGCATTACTTGCGCGTTGAAGAAGCAATTGGTCACGCGAGCGGGGTCGAGGTACAGGCTCACTACGCATACCTTCATGGCGTGATGCCGGAAGATGTTGTCGCCGACCCTCGCTTCCCTTGGCATCCTCAGTACAAATATGGCGATGCAAAAAAATGCTGTGAAAACTGCGAAGAATTAGAAATGGCGCTGGCGGTAAATCTGGTCAATGCTGGCGACGGACATCCGCTGGCGGTGTCATTGCCAAATTTGGGAAAGTTGGTCACAGAAGCGGCCATCGCCGGATAAGAAAACGCGCCTGGGTGGCGCCCGACAGCCCGGCCGGATGCCGGCAAGGAAATTTCTGTGGATCAAAAAATCAAAGAGGCTCGCCGTAAGCACAAATTAAAACGCTCGTGGCAAGGAGTTGGCAGTTGGCTAGCGATCATTTTATTTGCAGTATTCTGCCATCGTTTTCAGTGGAATATGGCGATGGAGGCCGGCCTGTCGAACATGCAAGCTGTGCTTGCGATTTTACTGGCTGGGCTATGCGTAATTAGCTTTGTCGTTATACCTATCTGGCACCGCTTGAATAAATAGGAAATCGCCCAGCAGTACCCCACGGCCCGCATTGACGGGCCTGACTCGATAGCCTGCTACTTCAAATCCGCAGCTCGCAAATTTATCTTAATGAGGCCAGCGCGGAGTTGACTGCCGCGCAAGAGCGCATTTTGTTCCTGATGAGCTGCTTGGCGAAATCAAAGCCGGAGCTGGTCGGTGAAAACGAAATGACCTATTCGGAAAACGACGCGGTCAACGGCGTAATCGAATAGCTGTAATGGATTGGTTCAGGCAGATCTCATAAATCCAGACCTAAAAAAATCTCCACAAAACTATTGGCGCCTCGGCAATGCTCACTTCCGCGCGCAGAAGGGCCACTTTCGGTCTGTGAATGAATTTTCCCTTAATTCCTACAAAAATCCTACGTCGGCCTATGGCGCTTTCACCTGTCCATTTTGGCGTTGTGCAGCCAGCCAAATTGCTACGTCGCGAACCAATGCAAACTTACCTTTCCTGTCCGGGATCGTAAATATCGGAATCGGTATAGTCTGACGATGTACGGCCTGCCTGAATGCCCCTGAAGTTTTATAACCTAGCACAGCCCGCAGATCGTCCTTAGAGACAAGTGGGCCATACCGGCAGAGTAGATCACGCCCGATAATTGAGGCAAGTGGCTCATCAATATCGGACGTCATTATTTTCGTTGCCTTTTTTGAGCGGCGTAAGTGTAGTGGTAGGAATAGTAGCTTGCGACAAGACGTACACGTCTCCTCAAATTTTTCGGAAATTGTGAAAACTTAACACTAATTCTAAGACCCTACACCTCTCAAAATTGATGCCTCGATCTCGTTGAAGCTAAGTACAATTAACAAAATACGACATTTAACTAACAAAATAAAACAAATTCTTGACGCTGACAACAAAGTACAACACAATACGACAATGCATTTACGCCATATTGAAACATGGGCAACGGCAACAAGGAGGGATGTATGCAATGAGTGATATCGACAGTGCGGCCGATGCATTAATGGCATTGGCAAAAAATAGCGAAGGCAGGAAGAAGACGGCCCGCCTTCGTCAGTTGCTACCGCAGATTGAAGCTGCTGCTGCGGCTGGTGTATCGCAGGCGAAAATTGTGGAGGTTCTGAATCAAGAGGGATTGGATATCACACAAAATACGTATTCGGTAATGCTGTCTCGGCTTCGGAAACAACGGGAAAAAACAGGATTGGTTAAACCCGCGTCGGTGGCAAGAATAGGGGCAGAAGTTAAGGTGATTGTTGGTACAGATGGAGATGCTCAACCGCCCTCCTCTAAAGAACAAAAACCGGGCGAACCTAGAAAGCTGGTTTGGGATACGGAAAAGAACGGTCAGAAGAATCATTGGGAATAATTAATTTCAACAATTGGGAGCGTAAATAATGAGTGCAATTCATATCATCTTGCAGGGCAAAGGCGGCGTCGGTAAATCGTTGGTGGCTGCGTTGATCGCGCAGTTTTTGAAAGCTGATGGCGGTGCAGCAAATAACGTTTTTTGCGCCGATACCGATCCGGTCAACGACACGTTTGCGCGCTACGATGCGTTCGGCGCCAAGCGAATCAAAATTTTGAATTCAAATCAGAATATTGATTCGCGCGTGTTCGACGGGCTGATCGAAAAATTGCTTGAGCACGATGGCGATGCTGTGATCGATAACGGCGCATCGACGTTCATTCCGCTGTCGGCTTACCTGGTCGAAAACGATGTCATTGATCTGCTCCAAAGTGCTGGCAGGGTGGTATACATCCATACTGTTTTGACTGGCGGCCAGGCGATGGATGACACGATGGCGGGATTGCACTCCCTGCTTACTTCGCAAAATGCGCCCGTGGTTGTCTGGGAAAATGAATTCTTCGGTCCGGTGGCGAAAGACGGCAAGACTTTCATGGACACGAAAATGTTCCGGGAGAACGAAGCCCGCATCGCCGGAATCGTCAAAATTCATCAGCGTAATCCTGATACCTTTGGCAAGGACGTGGAATTGATGGTGTCGAACAAGCTGACGTTTGGCGAAACAATGACATCACCACTCTTTACAATGATGCCTCGCCAGCGGTTGAAAACGGTTCAGCGGTCGATCTATGACCAGCTTGCGAACGTGCTACGTGCGTCGGAGGTGGAAGAGCCACGCGCGGCTGGTAAGATCAAGGCTGCTAAAGGCTAATAGTCAGCTTATCCCTGCCACCTGGATGGTGGCAGCAGTAAGTTGAAAATCAAGCGGTCGAGTGGTGTAGCAGCTCGTACCGCAAGCAGCAAGACGGCTTTCTCGTACATGCTGCTGCCGATGACCAGTTGCGTGGGTGAACGAGCCCGCGCACGTTGTGCGGAGTCAAATTGGATGACGCTGGTTGGAGCTTTGTAGGAAGGCATGGCTACCCTGGATGCTTCCGTTGCATAAAAGCGCTTGAGAAGTTTGGCATCACAAACGAACAAAGTTGAAGGAAAAGACATGGCCGCTAAGAAATTGACAGCAGCCGAGAAGGCTTGGATGGCGAAGCTGGAGCAGGTTTTGTTTGACTGCCCATCAGATCGGCTATCTTGCTACACGGTTGGCGATGGCGATCTGACGTTCTATGACAAGAATATCGCGGACGCATGGGAGAGAGCGCACCCGACGCTCACGCTGGATGCGTCCGACCTGCATACGAGGGCTGGCTCGATGCTGGGTAAAGTTCAAGCCCCGTTCCAGATCGACAGCTGCCAGTCAGCCTAACCAGAGCAAGGATAATCCGTGACGCTTTTGGTATTCAAAAATGGCGTGCAAGTGACGTGCTGCCCAAAGTGCAAGAGCGATGATTACTATGTCGAAGTCATCGTTTCTGGTCGGACTTCGTGGCATAGAAACTTAGCTACGGGTAAGGACAGCGACAATACCGGATTTTGGGATCATGTCGATACCAAAGAACTGAAGACCGCGTTTTGCGGTGACTGCTTTGAAAAACTTGGGATCGTCAAAGACGGTCCTGCCGCATAGGAAAAGATCATGGCATCGAGCGCAGCGAAAGAAATTCAAACCGAGCGATTTGAGGCGGATATGCAGAATCACAGTGAGCGAGTCGAATGGCTTACTTCGGCAAATCCGAAGTGGAGTTGCGGCACGCCGATAGGCGAATTCGACCGGCGTACATTGCTGTGCCAAAGTCAAGAATTCATAGCGGCCAATGCCGTGTAACCAAGACGGAAAATTCTTTGTTTCGGCGTCCGCCACGACGGTATCTAGGGTGAGGGAAAAATGGCTGCGAGTGATCTACTGATAGCGGATGCACAAAAACTGGTTCAGGATATTTTTTTACTGACAGGGCAAAAAGTTGATGCCAATGACCCGATTGTAGTCGCGGCGTTGATTCAGTCGGCGTTGATTCGACGCGCGGGACTGGACGCGGAGGCCGGAATTAGGTTGATGATGGCAAAATCCCTGGCCGAGCTGGCGGAAGTTAATCGTGGGCAACGCGAGGTTTCAGACAAGTTGACAAGGGATATTAAGGCGCTGCGAGGGCTGGTTGTTGGATTAGCTATAGTGGTCGGGATAGGTGCGGCTATCTGGATCTGGTTGTGGAAGTTTCCAGTTTGATGCTGGTGAGCCAGCACTCTACTGATAATTTCGCTATGCAATATGTTCACGCTTTGGATACTGCGGATTTCAAGGTTATGCCGGGCGTGCCGGTTTTTTGATTCAGGTACCCTGCCCTGCTTGCCCATGCCGTGTATGAGAAGTTAAAAACGCACGCCCCGATCTCAGGGTAGTGCGCAAAGATGCGGATTTGTATTTCTTGCAGCGTCGAAATTCGGCCAGGTCGTGCCAGATAGACGTCGCCGTTTGGGATTCACACAGCGTAAGGCACCTGATCAAGATGTTATCCTGAAGGCGGAGGTGCGGCTGGCCGCCCTCTTCCAGATCAACCTTGTATTACTTGACCAGTGAACTAGCGTAAAAATCAGGACTTAGGCCCTCCGGATTTTTGCTAAAGTTGGCCGGTCGTTATGGCCAAGAAGTCACGCTGATATATAATTTTCTAATGAGTATGCATAATGTATGTGTGAGTGTAGCTCACGACTAGATGCGTCAGCGGCTAGAATTCGCAGCATCCTGATAATGAAAAATATTCAGCGGATAAAATATTGCTTCCGAATTTGCACTATGGGCAATATAATTGTTCAAATTACGAATTTGAGGTGTGTCATGCTTGCCATCGATACTGGTCTGCAACAAGAGCTATTTGGCGTTCAAGATAATTTCCAGCGGCCGAATGGTCATTTGACGACGGAGGCCATCGCCAGGCTCAAGCAGATCGACAAGGATCTGCGCTCGCGCGGGTCGAGTCTTGAGGCTGTTTCGAAGATTCCCAAGGCCACCTGGAACAACTGGCTGTATTGCACACGCTTGCCTACGGCACCGGCGCTAGCCTTCTTGACGCTGCTGTTGGCACAACCAGAGCATACATTGCATGTGCTTAATAAATTTACGTCCGTAGGAGCGACAACTATGATGCAGTAAACAAAAAAAGCCGCGAATGGCGATTCGCGGCTTTTTTACATTCAATTCGATCTGTGTTCTGAGGAGTTCACTGGATCGGTGGTACGTGGCGGTACGTGATGGATTTGAATGGACTACGGAATCCATTCTATCTCGTCACGACCGCGTTCGCAAGTAACTGATTATGCAATGGGCGAGTTATGATGAATTCTTTTATTAAAAACAACATTCTGGCAGGAGTACGGGTATGAATAACCGGCTCCTTAGCATTACTCGCAACTTCATTGCGTACATGCCTGAACTCAACCCCATTTCTGGGGGCATCCTCCCCTCCATTTTAATGCAGCAGCTCGATTACTGGTTCCATCGCTACCCCGATGGTTTCTGGAAATTTTTAGAACCCTGCGCAAACCCCATGTATAAAGAAGGGGATAGCTGGACCGAAGAGATCGGGATGTCTCAATACGAGTTTCGGACTGCGTTCGACAGTATTGGCTACCGGCACAGCAGCAAGTCGGCGTTCCTCGCGGCACCAGATAAGTTCCTCGGGCGCATGTATGCGTCGTATGTGGACAAGCGGGCCAACCTTACGTACTACATTCGCAACCACGCTCTGGTGGATCAAAAATTAGATGAACTGGTTGCGCGCGGGGCGCCAACACGGTCGCAACCTCCTGAAAACAAAGCAAACGTGGATTCCAGATCTGCTGGGGGCGTAGTTCCTCCATCTACAGTAGCGAGCTATCGCCAATTTCCTGTAGATGGACAATATCAATCTCCTGTAGATGCGAAAGACCATGCTACTACAAATTCAATTTCCCCGGTTCCTGGGGGTGGGAATTCCCAATCTCATGAGCTTGGGAATTCCAATTTGCTAGAGATGCAATCTACCACCCTCCCTACTACAGACAATACGGTTCAAAATACATTCAAACAACTACCACAGAGCGAGCCAAAACCTGCGGCATTGGAAAAACCCAGTTCACGTAGTGGTGGTAGTTCTTTGAACGAGAATCAAGGTCAAAAACTGTTTTACCCCCTCGTCACAGGCAAAGAATTGACTGCGATTGAAAAAATCATCGATCTTTGCAGGCCAGATACACGACAGGACGTGCTCGATGAGATTGAGGGCATACGGCTTGCTGGCGGCATCAAACGAGGAGCAGTACCGTTAGCAACTGCCCTGGTAAAGCGGGTGGCAGCCGGGGAATTTGGGCTGAGTGCTGGGGTTGCGGTACAAGCGCAGAGGGAACGACGCGTGAACAACGAGCTGGCGGTCCAGGCTGCGACGGCGCCAGTGAGCCAGGGAAGGATGCCCGCGATGACGGAGGAGGCAATTTCGAAGTTGCCAAAGCACATGGCGGATCGGGCGCGACAGGCGATGGCGAAGCAGGCTGCTTAGACTGAATCCGGGGCATGGGAAAGTTTTGTTGCAAAAGTCTTTTGGCGGTTGCTAATTTTGCAGAGCGTTTGGAGCTGGCAGCGATTCTGTCGATGCTCGGCGTCGGTTGATAAGCGTTGCATCAGAGTGAAAAACTTTTGTTGCAAAAGATTGCGTGAGCCGTCAATATTCATTGACTTTGCTTATATAAGAAAATATAATTACATTATTGAAGCGCAATTGGTGCGCCGGCCACTGACAATTAGGGGATTGAAATGAATGCTGCTGCCATGAATAACGCGATTGCCGATCAACTGACTCTGCCTACGGTTGAGGTGATACCTCAAGTTGCTGCGTCGATTGCGGATAACGCGGCAATTGCTGAGCAAATGAACCTTCTGGAAGCGCCGGTAACTACTGTGCTGATGAAGGGTTCGATCAAGGGCGCAATGAAGCAAGCTGGTGAAGACGGAAAAATAGCACCGTCGCGCGATCTGTGGCAGGTTGATCCGAACAAGCTACGCACCATCGATGGATTGAATCCTCGCGTCGAGACTGCCGACTATCTTGCGCATGTCGAGGCAACGACAAATTCGATGGTGCTCGAAGGCTACTATCAAGACAAACCCCTGGCTGGCTATGTGGCCAAGGTCGGTGATGAAGAAGTCATCTATATCTACGATGGCGGCACGCGGTTGCGCTGCGCATTGGAGGCGATCAAGCTTGGTGCCAAGTTCAACAAAGTACCAGTGTCGGTCAGCCAAGATGGGATGGCAATGGAGGACATTCTTGTTGCGATGGTGCGCAGCAACGAAGGTCGGCCGTTCTCCGCGTACGAAAAATCGGTCATGGTCAAAAGATTGGCGCGGTGCAGTTGGAAGCAGCATGAGATTTCGGAACGGCTCGGGATCAAGCTGCCGATGGTTGCGAACATGCTGTTGTTGATGGAAGCGCCCTTTGAAATTCGCGAACTGGTTGCGACCGGAGTTATCGCCTTTACGTTTGCTGTCGAAATGATCACTGTTCACGGTGTAAATGCGCTGGACAAGATCCTTGAAACGCAGGCGGCAGCACATGCGGCTGGCAAGGTCAATGTCACGAAACGGTTTGTGCCTGGTGCGAAGTTCGCTTCGGCGATCAAGAAAGCGGCTCCGGTCATGTTCTCGGCGTTGAATGAGTTGCAGGCTGATCCGGGCTTCGCGGGTTTGTCGGAAGAGACGCGAGAAAAGCTGGCAAGCTTGCTGAAGGATCTGGAGGCTGCGAAGGCGGAGTCAGCGCCTGGTGAGGGTAATGCCGAAAGTAAGATTGCGGAGTAAGGCAGCCGACAAACAAAGAACGACTTTTTGCGAACGATTAATAAACAAAATACGACAATAATTTAACAAAAATGAACGTTATTCTGTCTAAAATTTACTAATTTGCTGTCTACTCACAAGGAATATTTTTATATGATCCGAACCGATATTTCTGGCGTCACAGCTTCCGCGCATATCCCTCAGATCATTACCAAAGAACTTGGTATTGTGCGTCAGGCTGACCGTCGCAAGGTTCGCTTATCCACCAATTTTTTGCCACTTATGGGCTTTGAGGCTGGCCGTCGACACTCAGTCGAGGTGCTGCCTAATTTTGAGGGCATACGTCTTACATTCGACGCTAATGGTCCGCAACAAGTCTACCAGCGTCAGTACAAGACGCGCCGCAATAATCCCTTCGAGACAGTGGTGGAAATCGGCGCTCAAAGCATACTAGACGCGGCGTTGCCTGGCTACACTGAACGTCTGCACTTTACCATGCGCCATGGAGAGATTCTGATTCGCCCACTTGCAAACCGGACGTTCATGATCCGCCGAAATCTGGGCGCAGCCGCAAACCCGTTCGCTGCCATGGTAGCGATGACCAGCGGCATCGACGTTCGCTGCCTGCGCGACACAGGTTTTACTATTGAAGCCATTCTGGAATACCGTCCACAAGAAGCGCGCGATAAGCGCGACCTGACCGAGTCAGGTATGTTGACGGTACTGGCAAACAGTGCACCGCGCTATGCCTTTAATGAGGACATTTCTACCATCGACTGGCGTCGCGTGGCCTCTGTGATGGAGGGAGCTGCGCAGATCGCCGTCGCGCATATCTCGCTCCAATGCGATGACTTCTCCACAGTAAAAGCGGCCAGCCTCAAACAGCGTGCGCTGGAAGATCTGTCCACCTCGGCAGATTTGGTGTTCGATGCGCTGCGAATGATTGAAACGATCAATCCTGCCGTAGTGGTGCTGGAACAGGTGCCAGGCTTTGCGCGCTCGGCGGCGGGAGACTTGTTCCGTACCAAGCTGCGCAAATGGGGCTACCACGTAACCGAACAGGTATTCTGCGCGGATCTATATGGAGGCAAGACAGGGCGCGAACGCATGTACCTGGTTGCGTCTGTCTTCCCCGATTTCGAGATGCCGCAACAGCAAGGCGCTCGCACTGTCCCGATCTGGAATGACATCGCACCCTTCCTACACGAATGTCGCGATGTGAGCCACACTCGCGCGCTGATTGACGGCCTCCAAACTGGGCGTGCGCGCCTTATTACGCCAATGTCGATGCGCGCCCCTACGATCCTAAAATCCCAGCCTCGCCAGGCTAAGGATTCGATCTACATTCGCGCGCCCGATGGACGCTACCTGCTGCCTAGCTTAGACTTGTTGCGACACCTGAATGGTATTCCAGCCGATTTTAATTTTCAATCCGTCTCCGGCGAGCAATGCGCTGAGCAGATCGGACAGAGTATAGAGTTCCCGCTACACGAAGCCATATGCAAAGCCGTTCATGAGCATATCTCTGCCAACGTAGGCAAGCATACGGTGCTGTCGATTGCGCGCATGGCCGACAATCCATCGATGAACATCCAAACGCGGGTGGCGTCGATAAAGCCCACTGCGTCGCCGCAGATGGTTTTGTTCAACTAATAAATGAAAACTCTAAAATCATGTAGCAACTACAACTACGAGGTCACGCCAGCTGGCTTGGTGGCGCTTGCGAGCGACTTGAAAGAAGCGATCAATGAGCGGTAACTATCGCTGCTGGATTAGAAATTGGGCGCGAGTTGGGTTTTTTGGCAACGCAGTTGAAATACAAAACATAAACAAAGAACTAACCTATAACTAGCAAACAACAACAAATATTAACGTTATACGACAGAACTTAACATATATTACTAGCCTGGTAAGACAAAGGCCCACCCTTCGGGTGGATTGTTTCGATTGAGTGAGATGCTTGTGCCTCTATGCAGGTACTGTTCCACTTTAGAGGAAATTATGGCGAGCAAGCTGCATGGTCCCCAGTCTGTTCTGGGTGCTAAATGGTTCAAGCGGCAAGGCTTTTCTGTTGTCGCCACCGAGTTGCAGGCGTTGAGATGCCGCGAGCAAGTCAACGGAATTGGCTTCCGTTCGCAATGCTCTATGGATTGCTAGATACGATTTAATTGGACGGGGTTATGGACTATGTTGTTGAGCGAAATTGAAAATAAAGTTGTTACCTTGTTGGCAGATAAAGGGCCGATTTCAGGGACTGCGCAAGTCGCTTATGCTCTTTGGCCGGATCGACAGATGCAGCCGCAGGGTGCGGCAGTAGCGGCCGGCGGGATCTTACAGCGATTGCAGACGATGGGGTTTATTGAAAGGTATGCAGACGGCAAACTGACTCGCTACGAGGCCACGCCAGCGGGTCAGGCGGCGCTGGCAAGCGACTTACACGAGGCGATAGAAGTGCGCGCGCGCGAGGCCAAAGAATTTGAGCAAGCTAGCAAAGATAGAAAAACGAAGAAGGCGGCGTCGGCGGCAAGCTGGGTGGAAAACGTCAAAAAAAATGACGGTTGGCGTTTTCTGCTAGATCTGGATGCGGAGAGTGCCAGTGAGCTGAGAGCTTTGGTGACAGCAAGCTATGGATCATCAGCACGAAAACCGACTGCACGCGCGGCTGTTCAGCAGGCAATTCATGAGGCGTTTGAGAGGATGAATAAAAACAATTGACGTGTCTTATATAAGTGCGATATTATTAGCCATTGATGCGGCGTTGTTAGCTGTTCAATTCTCGGGATGTTTTGCGTGGTGCAAAACAACAAAGCCCGGCTCTGCTTGCAACAGAGTCGGGCTTCCTTCAAATTCAAACTTATTGGGAGCATGAAAAATGAATAGCGACAATTCTACAGGGATTCTCATCAGCCGTTTGGATTATTTTCGTCTTCCTGAAACCATGCGGGCGATGGGAGACTGCGCGATGGTAATGACGATGGTTAATGGGCGCAAAACGTTCGTTCGAGCAATTTTGCTCGAATAGGATAACGATTGGGTTCGGTGGCGCCAAGGGAGGGTACCAGATACCACCTGGTGCCAGAGCCGGGCGGTTGCTCGAATGTTTGTATCCCAAATTTTCTGCAAGCGACAGTATTACTATCAACCTGACTCGCGCCAATATTTGGCGAAATCGTTTTAAACTACGCTAACGAAATATTTACAAGCGAAAATATCCGAATATGAAAAAAGAGGTAATCCCTTCTGCGCAATTTCCGGTCTTTGATGAAGAGCAGACAAGCCAGCTTTCGCCTCTCGCCAAACGAGTACATTTGCTTGGGCAGCGGCCGCGTAAGGAGGTTACGCTGGCAGTTGGTTCCGATGTGAGCCAACTTGATCTGTTTGTGGCCGACTTGCTTGACTACAATCTCAAAGACGACAAAATTACCATGGAAGCACCTCTGTTCTCGCTTTCCACCAAGCCGGATCATGAAACTTGGCGGTGGGTTAGCACAGACGGGAAAAAATGGATTGAAGTTACACCGTCCTCGATCGGGCGAGCCACTATGCATGATAAGGATCTGCTTATCTACATCACATCGCAACTCGTGGCAGCCATGAACGAGGCTACGCGCAACAATACTAAGATGCCAGGACGACGCGTTCGCTTCACGTTGCATGATTACCTGTCAGCGACTGGAAAGGCGACATCAGGGCGGGCGTATAAGTTGTTTGAAGAGACACTTGATCGGCTATCAGGAACCCGGTTAAAGACCAATATCGAAATGGGCGACCAGGACCATCGGAGTAGTTTCGGACTTATCGAACAATCGGATTACATCCTCGAAACGGACGGGGGGGGCAGGAAGCGAATGACGGCGATTGAGATCACGGTATCTCGATGGCTATATCGGGCAATGGAAGAGAAAAATGTACTTACGATCAGTAAGAGCTATTTTGGTCTTCGTAAGCCCCTGGAGAAGAAGCTTTATGAACTGGCCCGCAAGCATGTAGGTACGCAAGCGGAATGGTTCATTAAAGAAGACAACCTTTATAACAAGGTCGGCAGCAGATCCTCCATGCCTGAATTCCGGCGCATGCTAAAGGCGATTATTCTGGACGATAATATTCCTGAATATCGCATCATCTATACGGAAAGTATTAACCATCTACCGATGCTTCGGTTCTACCAAAAAGATGTACAAAAGTACGCTGCGGCCTACGCTAAAGGTAAACGCTAAGCCCGGAATTCCCCGCGCGAGTTCGTCATTTCACACACGATTCGATTTTAAGGCAGTAATTTTTTACAACCTTAAACGCATTGTTCATTTTTTACGGTCGTCATTTTACACATGGATAATGACGATTCCATCTCGATTTCCTTCCTTTCTATCTTCTATTTTCTATTTTCTGCAAAGAGTGCCTTGCCTTGCGTACTTACGAGGCGGCGTCTGACGTGGGATAATCCCAAGTTGTGACGTTCCAGGTATGAATTCGCCACAGCGTATAGTTCGTCATTTCACACACGCCAGCTCGTCTCATCATTAAATGGTCGAGCATTGGTTATGAGCATTGACCAGATCGTAAGATGGGATGCCACCATCCGGAGGTAGCCGAAGGGAAGATCTTGCGACGGTAGCACGGTGAGTTTTTGACGGGTATACAGCTGGCAAACGGCTAGCTATGAGGTCCACCAGCAGGCAGGGGCAATTGTTAGCTGAGATTTGAGGCGTAAGATTGAACATTTTTGGCGATGTATCCTTGTAACAATAATAGCATGGCATTAACTTATATTTACCAAAAAACGACAAAATGTAACACCGTACAACAAAATACGACATATAGCGCTACTCTGATTAGTCAGAGGCTGGCCCTTCAGACTGATTGTCAGGTTGTTGCTTTGTGTCGACGTAGCGAGTGGCCAAAGTGGTTCAATTCGTATCAAGAGTTCGTCATTTCACACACACTCTTCGTCATATCACACATATAGGTTCGTCATTTCACACACAAAAGTTCGACATATTACACATGGGACATTCGACATTTCACACAGGGTAGTATCAAAAAGATTGTTTAAAATCAAGTGGTTAGATGACTAATTTACCAAAATACGTTTACGTTAACATGTTTAACTTTACTAACTCGAAAAAGCAAAGATCAACAACCCATCCATTTGCACGTCAACCGTTGTCCTGCACCTGCTCGTACCTTTGCACCCCGATTTCCGATTTATAATTACCTTCAGGGAAAACTTTTGCAACAAAAGTCACATCTCCGGTTGTCTTCGGATGCCATCGTTAGTGAGCAACTCGAAGTTCGTCATTTCACACAGGATCTTCGACATATCACACACAAAAGGTCGTCATATCACCCACAAAAGTTCGACATATTACACATACCAAGCTCGTCATTTCACACATAGGATGATGGTAAATACTGTTTAAAATCAAGTGGTTAGCTATTTTGTTTACAAGAAAATTGGTTACGTTAACATATTTAACTTTACTAACTTCAAACAGCAACGATGAACAGCCCTTCCTTTTATCCGCCAACTTATTGTCCTACGCGCTCTCGCGCGTTTGCGCCCCGATTCCCTCACGGGAATCGTTACGCCTGATTTTTAACAGTGAACATATAATAAAAACAACCCGAGTCGAAATCGAAGCCCAAACCAGTTCGCAATTGTCCACGGATGAAACTTTTGCAACAAAAGTTTCACCACAGGTTGCCCAGGGTGCAATGGTTAGCGAGCTACTCAAAGTTCGTCATTTCACACATCGTTGGTATGGGTAACGTTGTCAATTTCAAATTAGGTTAGGCGAAACGATGGGCGAAGTCTGGTTTGCCGCTTGTGGTCATTGACGTGTAGCGACCATGTAAATATGGCCCAACATAATTTTTTAATGTATGCTTACGGAAAAATATTACCCGTTAAATGTATTATTACTATGGAAACCAAAATGGTCGACGCAAAGAAGGTGGAAAAAGAGGGCGCCAAGGTGAATGTGGCAGGCGCACAGGCAACGACCCGATTCGTTGTTATTCACGGTGATAAGGGTGGTGTCGGCAAATCGTTTGTCGCGCAAGCGCTGGCAAATTTTCTTTGCGATCGCAAGGTACCTGTTGCGATCATCGATGCTGATACCCAGAATCCAGACGTGTTCCGCATGTTTTCCGGCTCACTGCCAACTGCGCAGGCGAATATTCGCAGCGAAAACGGATGGATGGACCTGATGGATTTCGTTGCTGCAAATCAAGGTTGCACGATCATCATGAATACGCCGGCTGGCATCGGCGAGTACATGAAGGACGATCTTGTATCGTTCTCCAATTTCTTGAAGTCACAGGACATTCCGATCGAAATGGAAATGTTCTGGGTGATGAATGCCAACCATGATTCGGTCAACCTATTCGGCAAAGCGATGGAAAAATACGGACGGCATTTCTCGAAAATTCGCGTTGTTTGTAATTTGCATTTTTCAGGCGGCAATGTTGATGCGTTCGTACTGTGGGCAGAAAGTGAACTTCGCACGCGAATCGAAAAGGCTGGCGGACTGACTATCTACTTCCCCGGCTTACATATTCGCGTCGTCACAAAAGTGATTAATCCGGAGAAAGTCATTCCCTTTTCGGATGCTGCTGATGAAGCCCTGGGTGAGAACTTGCGATTTGAGCGTTCCGAGCGCTTCAAACTCCAGGATTGGTTGTCAACAATTGCAGATCGTTTCGCGCCTGCGTTTCCATTGCTGGCGGGTAATGACAAGGGCGCCAAGTAACCGGCGGAGCTGAAGTGGCAACTAAAACCGTTTGGATGATATCGGGTAACAAGGGTGGCGTTGGCAAGTCGCTATTCTGCCTTGCACTTGCCTCAGCGTTAGAAATGCGCGGAATGCAGTATGCGATTTTTGATGGAGATGGGCGCACGGGCGATGTGTATACTGCGTTCTTACGTAAGCGTCCAGCGCGACAGGGGGATTTTCGGTTGTTGCGTCCAGAGTCTCATGACTGCACGTATGACGCCCAGTACGAAATGATGCTGCACCAGTTGTTGGCTGGTAGCGATCATCTTATTGTCAATACGCCCGATGGAGCTGATAGCGTGCTGATGAAGTGGTTTGATGTCACGCTACGGCACACAGAAACGAACAATTGTCACTTCAAGTTCATGTATTTGATGTCAGACCGGCCGGATGGGTTGACGATTCTGAAAGACCTGGCAGAACGTTTCTCGTTTCTTTACCCAGTCCGCAACTTGAATTTTGGTGGTCGGGAATTATTTACCGCTTTCAACCGGGACTACTGGACCGAGTTTCATGACGTTATTGATTTTAAAGCGTTGCGCGGAGATGAGGTCCGGATGCTCTTTGATCTGAATACCTATCCAGCGCAAGCGCTTGAATTGCGCGGAAAAGATGGGGCGTATTCGTTACCTGTTCTTGTCCGCGCACGGTTGCAGAGTTGGCAACATTGGTTTAACGAGCGAATAGATGACATTATTGAAAACAATGATGTGCCGAATTTGAAGAACTCCTCGTGGAAGAAGAAAGATTAAATAATATTAGCAAAATACGTGTCACCAGGTTCACAGTGCCACCGGTTTGTTGAAACAAATAGAAGAGGTAATGATGGATGATTTTTGGAGCAAGAGCGCAGCTAAGTTGAAGGCAGAATTGGATGCGTTGGGTATAGCGCTGACAGCGACCAATGGCGAGATCACTGCGATAGCAGGCGGATGGTTCGCGGCAATGAGCGATAAAGAAAAGGCATCGATCATTGCCACGATGCGTGCGGCCTAACAGTCGGTTTATCCCTGCTGTTTATGACAGCAGCAGTAAGACGATTGAGCGAGGGAAAAATGGAAATAAGAAATGATCGCCGTAGCGTGGAGGTCAAAAAAGTGTCCAGCCATTATTGGTTACGGAACCCAGGCGATAAAGTATTTCATTCCTATTTAATTGCGAAAAGTGGGGCACACTCCGTTTGTGGAGGCGGTCGGCCCTTGTCTAGTTTGAGAGCAATGGATATTCCTGGTGATCGTTCAGTGTGCTGTAATGACTGTTTTCTTGGGCTGTATGGGGTGGATTTACGAGCCATGGTAGTTCGATCAACGGCCAGCCCTATGGGTGAATTTATAGGATTAAGCATAGGCGGGTGAGGTCTGCGCTTGGAGCTGCTATTTTTTATAGAATGGGATCTGGTATGTCAGGCTTAGTAGGCGCGGTAGCGGTTTTATGTGGCCGAGATTTGACGGCGGAGGAAAGCCAAAAACTGGCAAAATTCCAAGATCAGCAAAGTATTGGTGACGATGATCCTATCGTTGCCATTTTGGCGTTGCTGGGTGTCCATAAGATTCTGATCGAGGAAATCCCTGAACGGATTAAGAAGGCATCACAGGATGCGATTACCGTGCATGAGCAAACGCTTCGGGAGCAATCAACAATCGTCGCCAAGGAGCTATTGATAACGTTGGCGCGCAGTATCAATGATGCGGCGCGGGCACAGCGAACCTGGCGGGATAGGGCAGTTGAATTTGCGCTGGTAGCGGTGATAGCGATGATACTGGGCGGTTGCGGCGCTTGGCTTATTGCAAAGTCGGTGTATGGCGGTCCGGCGGTCATGACGATGCCTGGCAAAGCTGGGCGGTAGGTTGAATAGAACTTTTGTTGCAAAAGAATATTCCACATCTGTTTCCGTCTAAGGGCAACGGTCAAAGTCGCGGCGTTGCCGGATTGTAGGATTGAAGAGTTGGTACAGCCATACTACTTCGATTTATCATTAATTTATGTGAATGTTTGGAGGTTGATATGGAGCAAACAATGAGTGTGCATGAGTGGGTCGAGCACTTTGACGATTACGATTTTGAGGGCGTATTGATTTGCAAGAACAGTATTGGCGCATGGGATGAGGGGGCGTCTTTACGTGCATTTCAGACGTTTCAATGGGCTAGTGCCGCCACACAAGGCAATGATTCGTCGTTTGTCCATATCGCCACTGGCGTCGTAGTGCGGTTCGATGGCGAGGCGTTAGCAGTAGAGTGCGGCCAAGGGCAACTGGGGGATGCGCTTCCTGATCTGTTTGATGTCTTGTACTCATTAAATTGGCGAGAAACGGAACTTTACCATTCGGGTCCGGCGGCGACTGCTAATGCGTTTCTGGAAGATCTTGGGCGGGCGATTCCTGCACGTTATCACGATTTCGATATATATCTCGCGAAGGTTGATCGGCCTGTGAGCGAGTTCGCTGAAAGTGCTGCGCTCATTGCTCGTGGTAAGCAATTGTTGAGTGGTAGCGGTGTTGAGGACGAAGGCGCGGTCCTGCTCGGGGAAATGCAGGAGTTGAGTGTGCGGACAATGGGAGGCGTGGTGGCGCATTCGGATGTACCAGCCAGCCAGGGTGGTGGGATTGTGCTTGATACCGACGGCGACGGAAACGATGATGAAGTACTCGTCGTTCACAAGATCAGCTCTATCTCAGGGGGGATGCCGAGTGGTTACGATGACGATGCGCCACGTTTGTACGAACTGCCGGCTGAGGATAGCCGCGATATTGGTAGCGATAGTTATGCGAACGATAAAGCTACCATTCCGCATGTACATATTGAATTGGAGCCGCAATCGCCATTGCAAGATCAACATCTCGCCATTTCGTCGGATTCGGATGATGTTGCTCGACTTATGCCAAATGATGCCTCTGTGGAGATGATCCCGGTGCAGCAAACTTCGGTGGGTTCGGTGGGTTCGGTGGCTCAGGTGGCTTCTGTGGCGAGGTCGGCGCCAATGCTGGTGAAAACCAATACCTCCAATTTTGATTTCGTGGCGTCCGATTCTGTAGTCGTCGTCGGGAAGAGTGCGTTTTGTTTTGACATGCCAGCTGCCCCGATGACGGATGACGATGTACTGGCGGTTGCCGATGAGTTAAGTGTCGGCAGTAAGGATGTGGTTCATATTCATCCGGGTGCGCTCGGTGAGTTGGTGCGCTGGAACGTACTCGGAGACGTTGTACCAACCTATCCCTTCTTTATTGAAAAGCTTGTAGTCGAGATGTTTGGCGGGTCCGATGACTCCGCCTTGCTCGCGAGCTTGATTCTCGCTCTCAAGCAACGTAATCCTTGTGTTCAATTGCGTGATTTGCTGGTGTTCGCGAATCAGGGGCAGCGGGATATGACAGACGCCCTCAAAAGCGTATCGCTTGAGGCTGAAATGCTGGCGAATCGCTCGGGTTCGAGCGGAGATTTGGCACAGTCGACGTTAGTTGTTATGCGCCGGCTGGGGGCGTTGGCGCTGGCGCCTGCCGGCCAGGCTGTTGTTGATTTGTTGCCAGCGAACGATGAGGGGATGGAGCGCGGCTTTACTGTCATGGGAATCGCGCAATCATCAGCTGCCCGCATATACGTTGTTCATGTGGACCAGCTTGACGGGCCGTTCGTGTTGTGGATTGTCGGCTTGCTGCGATTTGTTGCTGCCAATTACGCGGCGACGAAGCGCTACACGTGTGTGGTCGAGGTTGTTGCTGATGTCAGCGAGGTTGCAGTTGAGCCGCCAATACAATTGGAGGAAATTGCTGCCGTGGCTGGAGAGATGAGCGCGATACTCGCCAGGCTTAGTATGCTGGGAATTAAATTTTAAGGTTGAGCCACGTCGGATGAAACAATCGCCCGGAGCGGGCGCCGGATGAAAGCGGGGCGTTTTATCAGGTGCTGCTAGGCGGGAGGGTTTGTTGAATTTTATGGCTGAAATATTCTAATTATTGGAGCAGATATGGCGTTCGAACAAAGTAGTGGCGGCGATGTATTCAAAACGAAAGTGGCAGCGGGAAAATTCTCGCCGGGTTTCGGAATTTTGATTTCTCTCGATAGCGAGTTGCCGCGAAAGTGGGATGAAAAGACGATGGCCGTGGCCGGCGGAAAAGGTTACGTCATGGTGGGAACCGTGACTTGCTTGTTGGGTGATAAGGGCGCTCTGGATGCCCTGGTGGTCGGAGCGAAGGTTCGCGTTACGGTTCGACCAAGTAACCTGACCAAGAACATTTTTGATGACCTGGAAAAGACGCGCGAGGCGTCGAAATTCTTGCTGGAGGGCGTCAGCGGAACCGATCTCGGTGCGCTGGAGGCCCGCTGGGTGCATGGTGCAGGTAGTAATCGTTCGGTCGAACACTTGGAGATCGTCGGTCCGCCGCAGGTTTCGTTTGATAATCCGAATTCTAAAGACGGTCCTCGGACGCTTCGTGTTCAGCTCGATGGCACGCCGACGGTGTTTGATGAGCGTCGAGATGATGATGTTTTGGTTCGGCGCGAGTTTTCGTATTCGGAAGTGGTAGATCGACTACGACTGGCGGTGGACAATGGGTTGAAGTTTCGCGTCAGCCAGCGCGTGCTGGAACCGTCGTCGGCGGTCCTGGTCAATGGTCAGGGCGATCTGACGGTAGCGCTGACGGAATTTCGCCGGCTGGGCTATACGGGCTGTGTGGTGCGCTCATTTGTGCCTGGTACAAAGGTAGTTGAAGATGTCGATGTCCAGACTCTGTGGTGGCCGCTTGATGCGCCAGCTAACGGGACTTTTGCCGGTGCGGTATATGACATGCCGACATTGCAAGAGACCAAGCGCTTTGTGGCGCTACGTGATGGCGAGGCTATCGCGCGGATGGAAGTAGTGCCAGGGTATGCGATCGATTTGATTGGGAATTCGGATGTCACGAAGAGTACGAAACACAAGTTCGTGGCCGATATCGTCAAAGGACTGTCTGACAAGCAGAAAGCGATGTTTGGAGGCCAGAACTATGGGCCAGGGATCGCGATTCGTTTGGTCAATGATGGTGGCGAGGTTTCCGGGCTGACGCGCCTGGCGATCCGTACCGACGGGGGGCAAGTGCGCAGTTTGGTACAGGTAGTCACGCCGAATTTTCTGGATGCTGATAAGGTCGTATTGAAGTCGCAGGGCGTGCTGGCTGCGAGGTAATTTAAAGCGGTGAGTGTGGTTGATGTGGAATGCTGGTCAACTGTCTGCCTGGAGCCGGATTTCTTCGGGGCGGGAATATGTGAATTCAAAAGCCTCGGGCGGGGATGGTCAGGTTTGGCTATTCCCGTTTTTACGTCAAGAGAATAGATATGCCCGAACGGGACGCATGGGTGGATTGTTGGCTCTGCTGGAGTATTGCTGGTTAGTGAGGTCGTATGGATTGGGCTGAATCTATTGAGGAGGTGCTCAACACTGCCAGGGAGGCCTTGGACGGGATTGGTGAGGGTGAGGTCAGGAATGAACGGCTGCATTGGCTTGAGCGACAGTTGGCGAACGTCCTTGCTCAATTGGGGGGGATGATGGCGGATCTGGAATCTGGGTTGTCGGTCGCGGACATGGGGTTCTTTGGGGATGAAGAATTTCAGGGCGAGATCGATGATTTTGGCCGGCAAGTTGCGAATTTGCGGTCTATGATTCGAATCGAGTTGGCAGTGGGACGGTAGGCGCATGGCTGCCTTTTCCTATGACCCCAGAAAACATGCGGTGATGCACTAGAAAAAGAGCCTCAACGGTTCTCACTCTGAATGCAGCACTTTACGACACCTATTCAGAGGATCACCATGGCACAAGCCACCGTCTTACGTCCGGGCCAGTACCGACATTTACTCCGCGTCACAACAGCTGTCAGCCGCGATCCCGAGCGCGATACGCTCGTCCTATTGCTGGGGATAATGTGCGGGATGAGAGTGAGCGAAATCGCACAAATCGAGGTACAGGACGTGCTGTTTCCATCAGGGGTAATCCGGCAAGAAGTCTCGCTTCGGGCAGCTATCACGAAAGGAGGCCGCCAGCGATGTATCTATCCCACGAACCGGGCGCTCATCGAGGCGTTGGAATCCTACCTAACCTACCGAATAGAACGGCGTTGGCGCATGAGTGACGCCCCCCTGCGTTATCGCGGCCTACGGCCCGATAGCGCCCTGGTGCTGACCTTCAAGGGATTCAAATACAGTATGAATCGAAAGCGCCGGATCAACCAAGCGGGCGAGCAAGTCGATTACGCGGCCTGTGACGCCTTGCAAGCCCATGTGACTAAGTTGTACCGGGACGCGGGCATTAAAGGGGGCAGTAGCCATTCTGGACGGCGCACGATGGCATCCCGGCTACTTGGACAGGGGCATTCGCTGGAAACGCTTCAACACTTGCTGGGGCATGCGAACCTGGAGTGCGTCGATCCATATCTTGAAGTGTCGAAAGAAAGGCTTAGACAGGCGTTTGCTGATGTAATATGATGGTGCGATTAACGCACTTATTGAGGTTTTTTGAATGAATGAAATCCAGCAATACCCGAAGGGTGATTTGCGCCGGATGCTAAGCGTGCTGGCTGCCATCGATTCGATGCAGCCAGCCACGCTTGTCAAGATCGTAGCGCGCACTGGTATCGACAAGAAAACGGTAACGAATTTGATAGCGCAAGCGCGAGAACAGGCAGGGGTTTCTGTGGCAAAGGACGGCGCCGCATACAGCATTGAAAGCTGGGGACCTGTGATCAAGAAAACTGGGGCTAAAATGTGCTTGACTGGTGCGTTTAAGGCACCTACAATGTAGTTATTGGAGTGAAATTAATCGTAACAGAATCGAAGGAAATGACATGGCCATCACCCCCGAACTTGTAGCGTTAATTACCGAACGGGTCGGCCGTTTCAACGTCGATGTATTGTCGGGTTGGGAGGCTGGCCAGTTGGGCAAAGAGCGCCCATACGGCCACAAGCTGTTCGACCGCGAACCGCCCTCGCATTTGTCGGGTTCCCGCGCCTCCGATTGGTATGCCGGTCGAGACGCGGGGAAGCGGCATAAGGAGATCAACGGGGCGCGGCGAGAAACGATTTTTGTCGGCTGCGACTTAAGTGGTTCCGTGCTGGTGAGGCGCAAAGGTTGGATCGCGAGGGCTAAGGTTGTGACGCAAATGGAACGTGCGGGCGTGCGCGGCGACGTTACAGTTACGTATACAGAAAACGGCATTACCAAGCGCACAGTTACGTGCATGATTTGAACGAGGAAAATCATGAAATTGCCGCCTGACGCGCTTGGACTTCTCAGTAAAGGTTTGAAACCTGAAACCCGTGCACGCTGGCCGCTCGTTGGTTGGCTTATTGATATATTGGTGGTGGCGGGACACGGCGTTTTGTTGTACTGGTTCTACGTAGCAATTTCGGGCTGATGCCCTTCAAGGAAAAGATCGTGAAAACCGAATTCAAGTTAAGTGAGGCAGACCGCGCCGCGATGGCGGCGGCCGACGCAGCGCACATTGCGCATGAGCGTGCCGAGGACGTGAAACGACAGGCAGTACTGCAAGAAGTCCAGAGCGTCGTGAGCGCCGAGGTCTATACGGACATTGTGGAAGAGCTGACCGCAGACGGCTACACGTTCGACTACCAGATTGCTTCGTCTCCAATAGGCCAGGAACAATATGGCGGCGATGCGTGGGGCAAGCACTACGTGGACCAGACCACAAACGGCGGTTATACCGGCGAAGAGTACGCGGGCACTGTGTCGATTCCGCTGGGTGATGGCCGGTACTTCCAATTCAGTTATACGATGTGAGGAAAACGATGAATGATACAAAAGCTTATACGGAAGGGTGTGCTGCATATAACGCCGGAAATGGTCGTGATGCTAACCCATATCCGGCCTCTTCTCAAGACCGGCGCGACTGGCTTGCGGGGTTCAATTTCACGCAAGACGCCGACATGGCTAGCTGATCGAGGAAAACTGCATATGAAGTCTACCTGCGCTCCAATTGATCCTGCAACCATCTCTGAGGCGGATAAGGTCAAGCTGATCGCACTCTACGGTCGGGTGTGCCCGAGCGACGTACTTACCAACGACGATCCGCGCCGTGACTGCATCGCTGCCGAGATGCTGGATATCGGCTTGGCTGATTCGCCCGATTCGGCGTTGCAAGTTATCGCCTGGTGGGACCCTTTGGTCGAGAACTTGACGCCGATAGTTGCCAGCGTCCGTCGGTCCTTCCGGAGTCTGAAACTGGAAGGCCAATACGGCGCTTGCGCGTGAGAGGAAAACGGCGTTCGCGCCCCGTGACTGGCCGGTAGCCATATGGAGCAAGAAATGAGTAAAAGTAACGATGCACCGAAGGAAGCTTTGATTATGGATAAAGCCCAAATGCTGACGCGCATCAGTCTGCTGTCCGATGAAATGGACGCGAACGATGAAGAAAACAAGCAGATGCAAAGCGAAATTGACACGCTGTACGCCAAGATCGACGCCGCAAAAATGACGAAACCAGAAGATAGATTGCAGCTGGCAGAAGTCGCCCGCCGCTATAACACCGCCCTTGAATCTGGCAAGGTCAAACAAAAGCGCGATGCGGCCAGTGAAGCACATCAGTCGGTCCTCCAGGCGATTAAGAAAATCCAGGCGGCTCACCCGGTTGATGCTGATCTGCTCAGGGATGCGAATGCTTTATTTCTCGATGTCCGTATGGGCCGACCCTCAAGCTTTCCCGTCTAGGAAAACGCCGGTATGGACGAAAACACCAAAAAGCGGCTGCGCCCGATACTGGACAATAGTAAGCGCGGCAAGCCGAACACCCGAAGCGATGATGCCTTCGCCGAGAAGTGCTGGCGGAAGTGGCCCAGCGAATACGCGGAGTTTCGCGACATCGTGGTTGGCGAAGTCAACCGCTCGATCAACCCTTTTGCCTCGTGAAAAACTACCATGTCGAACATCACCATGAATTCTGATCGCGCTGCCAAACTGCGCGCCCGGCTCGCGACGGCGCGAGAGCGTGAAGCAGAGCTGAAGGCCGAAATTAAAAAGCTGGAGCGCAAGGCCGATATCGCCTACTCCACGATCTGCAACATCGAGGAAGAGCTTGCCGAGTTGGAAGTGCGGAGCTGGGGCGGCATCCCGAACTGGAAAGTGCTCTTGCAAGCCAAGAACAGCATGTTCATGTACCACGCGTTGGAGCATTGCCTGAATGAGATCGGCTTGCACATGGGGTTTGGCATCTGGTCCGACAACAGCGAAAAGATTGTCGCCATCGCACTCGATTCCGGCGATACGGGCGCGGTTGCACGCAACGCAGCCGCAATGCGTGCCGTCGCCCCGCACATGAAACCGCACAAGGGCGGCTGGGTATGGTTCAACATCCACCATCACGGCATGTCGGACTGCGCCTGGACGCTCCGTATCGCGCTCAAGACAGGCAAAGTTGAATTGGTTCAGGAAGTGCATTGCAGCGAAGAACAGCGCATTGAATGCGCCACGTTAGAAGCAGCGCTTGCATACGTACAGGCGAATCTCTGGAATCAGGACTATATCGATCAGGGATCGAACACCACGCTCGTACTTGAAGCTAACTGACCAAGGAAAATCATGATCGTGAAAACAGGTAATCCGTTGGCGGTCGTTGTATTGATCATTACTATCGGTAGCTTTGCACGTTCTGTGTTTGATCATGTTGGATGGAATTTTTTGAACATCTTTAGTGTCTCGAACGAAATATTACGTAGTGTCGCCGATGAATTTATATTTAATTTTATGTTCATAAATTCACTGATTTCGGTTATAGGATGGGCTGTACTTTCTTCAGATAAGGGGGAATAGGAAAACGCCCAGCAACACCCCACGGCCTGCATTGACGGGCCTGGAATGGTGCAACGAGAAGGTCAGCATGGTGCTGGCCAGCGAAGAAAATTGCGCCAGGTGCGCGCCGCACCGGCCGGAAGCCGGACTGGACAGCAGATGAAAGAATTGTCGCAGGATAAACCAAAGGCCCGGCGTGGCCGCCCAGCTACCGGCACTGCAAAAACGGCCACAGAACGTAGCCAGGACCGCGATACGGCGCTGCTGGCGGCTGGTGGCAGGGTCATCAACCGCCTGCGCCTGTCTCCCGTTGCGGCGGCAGCTCTGGCGAGGCTGGCTGTTCGTTTTTCGGATGAGCGATCTGCAATCGAAGCGGCCTTGATTGAACTGGACAAAAAATAAATGTGGCGCGCCACGTTAAACCATATATAATGATTTTCATGGGCAGCGCACACGGCGCAGCGAAACTGGAGCAGCGATATGGCAAAGAAAGCACCTCGCGAACTTGAGCACAAGGGCTTCAAAGCGGAAATTCTTGGTGCGAGTAAGGCTTGCGCGTTGTTTATCAACGGAAAGCTGTACCAGCGCGATATCGTGACTTTGCGCGAAGCCCGACGCCAGTTTATTAGCTATGCCAATCGCCACTCCAACTAACCTGGGAAAAGATCATGTCAGAAATTCGTATTGGAAAGTTGCTGTCGCGGGCCGTGGACGTTGTTCAATTGCGGTCGGGACGCAGCGGTTCGCAGTCACATCGCATGATCCTTCTGTGCGATGACGGAGGCCACCCAGTCACCGAGGTTTGCCGTGTGCACTTCCCCAGCGATGTGCCTCATCCGCAGTCGGTGGCGAAGCTCGAAAAGATCATGCGGTTGCTCGACGCTGGCATGACCGCTCTCAACCAATCGAAATAGGAAAAGACCGGCGCAACCCCGCCCTCATTATTGGTAAATCCCGGCGCTCTCGTAGTGCCCCGCAGCTGGCCAGTAGCCGGAGCTTTTAAGGAGTCAAAATGAATATCCCGACAATTGACGAAGTGAAGGCATTGGACGGCAAGATTTTCGCCATGCTGAACGAGCGCGAAATGGATGTGCTGAACTTTTATCGTTTGCGCGGCCGAAAATATGGCGTGGCCGTGGCGGTCATAAACGAAGCCGATCCGAAGCAGTTAGCTCACGCAGGGTCGCAAGAGCAGGCGGACCAAGTTTTGAAGAGTGCGAACAGCCGCGTATCAATCACTGTCTAATCAAGGAAAAGAACATGCTTTACTTTATCTGCTTCCCACAAGGCGGTTTTGTATGCGACGACAAAGGGACTTGCTCCCACAACGTTCGTCATGCCAAGCCTTTTGAAAGCTTCGGAGCGGCGGACACGTTCGCCCGTGATTTGGTCAACGGCAAAGTCGCATATGCGATCCTGGCCAACTGCGTAGGTTGATAGGGAAAAGATATGAGTACCTACTATTACCTAATATGCCTGGCAACGATGCAATCGGTTGAAGTGGCGGCAAGCATCGGTGGCATCGAAGGCGGAAGCGTTCGCGCAAGCCAACATCCAAAAGCGCTTGCTCTGTTCTGTAACGCACATGCAGGAAAGCACGTCGAAATGATGAGCGAGGGCCAATTGGAAGGGCGCAACCTGATTCACGGCGAGCTTTCCGATTGGACTGATGCAAATGCAGAGGAGCGTTTCAAGGCGGTAGAGGGCGAAAATGCGCCCAGTTACGACTAGCACAACGAAAAACGCGCCGTTAGGGCGCCCGCTTGCTGGCCAGCTGCTGGCGTCAAGGAAAGCATCTTGCAATATCTATACAGAAATCGTCAATGGCTCGTGCCGATTGTTTTAGTAACCATGACCGTAATGGTGAACCACCTTTTAAGTAAACAATCAGGTGAAGGTGGATTGCCGAGTGAAATTTTTATTGGTGGGTTGATACTTGGTGGGCTTGCTACAGGCATTGGCACGTGGCTTGCCCAAACGCTGTCAGCACGGTTGGTCCAGGGAGCATTCTTAGTGATCGGTTTGGGGCTGCTGATCTACCATTTTTTGTAGGGAAATGAACAATGCGCCCTGGTGGCGCCCGACAGTCCGGCCGGTAGCCGGCACTTCCAGCGAGAAGGTCGGCATGGTGCCGGCCGGTTCGGACATTTGAAAGGAACACAATGAGCGATTTCTTATATATCAAAGTTACCCAAGTTCAACCTGGTATCGGTCGTGACCGCGTGGAACAACAAACCATTATCAATACTCGAAAAATTGTAAGCATTGCAGAATGCGCGCATCCCCATGGTGAGAAAATTCAGTCGGTGATCGTCGCTGGAAATGATGGTGAAAAAGCCGATAAATATTTTGTTACCCAATCGTTGGAAACCCTTGTTGCCATGCTCAGCAAGTTGGCGAGTTAAGAGGTCGGAAAAGACAGAGCATGAACAATCGCAAACACAAACGACATAAGCATCAGCAACAGGTCCTGGCGGCACGTCGTTATCTCGACGGCGTAACCGCACGCATCAGCCCGATCGAAGCGCTGCGCCGTGTCCTGCATCTTCGTGCCTATCTTGCTGAGTACGAGCGCGACGGCAGCGATTTGCCATTTTAGACGGGCCAAGGAAAACGCCACATGAACAAGCTCGACGAAAAAATCCTGGCAGCGATCCGTAATGGCAACGCCAGCCGCGAGAAGCTGATGCAGATCGATTCGCTTCGTGTCAACACCTGGGCCGTGATCGGTGTGCGCCTGAATACGCTGACGAAAAGCGGTACGCTGATCGCCAGCAAGGCGGGCTGGCGCCTGACCAAATAACCGGGAAAACGGATTGGAGAAATGGTTTGAAGAAAAATTTGCTAATAGTTGCAGTTGCAGTCGTCTGCATGTATGCCCTGTATGTGATAGCGCAAGCGGCTTTGGACAACATGGGACCGGCTATGGCCGAGCGGGCAGCCAATACGAAGCGCTAGGAAAACACGATGAACAAAACAAAGCCTGTCACCATCAATGCAGCCGACTACAAACAGGAGATTCGGGAAGTGTTCGCGCTGAATGATCCGCGTTATCAGTTGGAGATTACTGTGAATCGCGGTGTTATGGAAATCGGGATACTGAACGAGCGCAAAGCAACTTGTGCGATTTATGTTCGTTTCGTGGCCGCTGAAAAAGACGACAAAGCTCCCGCTATGCGGAACTCCCATTGGTGGTGTGCCGACGACAACGACGCGAAAGTTCACCTGGTGATGACGCACACCGGATGTCGTTTCACCATTGAATATTTCGAGGTGGACAATATCATCACTGCTGAGCGGGACAGGTTGCATGCACTTTTTAGCGAGTTGCGCGGTGTCCGTTACACCTTCGTCCAAAATATGTTTGGTTTTTTGGAAAAGGACGGCTCGGACACAGAGCAGATCATTGAACTTCCGTTCCCGATGATCGCAGCAGAGCCGAAGAGTCGGACTGAAACCGACCGACCAACCTAAAAAAGAAATATAAGTCATGAGCGAACAACAAAAGAGGGCCGAGAAGGCACTGACAGAAGCCGTAACGCTTATGTTAGCAAGTGACCCGACGAAGGTTGCACGCATGGTAAATCTGCGCCTACACACGCCGGGTGGAATGGCGACTGCACAGGTACTCATTTTTACGGAGAGCGAGAGTGTTGCGGCTATGGTGGAAGCTCGCACGGTAGAGCCAACGCGAGCTGAGCGGTTGAGCAATGCAACGGGACTCGACCCGACTCTGGCCGAAAAGGTAGCGCGTGACCAATTACCGTTTGTGAAACTGTTTTTGGTCACGCAAAATAACGCAGATTTGCTTTCTGGCGAATGACTGAAGCACCACGGAAAAGAAATGCGCTACTGCGGCCTGTGCAAAAAGCAAACCGAGCATCACTTGTCGAACGGGCGGCATGTCTGTTCCCTGTGCGCTTGGAAACGCCTCAACTAAACTCCAGGAAGAATTCCGATGACCACAACTAAACGCGCTATTGGTCACTTGACCTTGACACTCAAGCAGCTTGCTCCATCGGTTTCAGCATCCTTCTCGCCAAATTTGCACCGCTGGATTATGGATACAACTACCAAAATTAAGGCAGAATTAGCTGATCGTTCGATGGCCGATATCGTCATTGCTATCGCTCGATTCATAGGTTATTCACTCTGCTTACCGGCCGGCCTGCTTATGGGCGCCGCTATCTACGACCATCTGCCGGCCAAAGTCGCCGCCGCTTTCTTTTTTCCGGATAAAAGCCTCTACGCAGTCGCCAGTCTGGCAATTTGTTGCAGCGGAATTATCTGGATGTTTCGGAATAGCGATGCTCAAGCGTGGTGGGATATTCCTTGTGTTTGGTCTACAGCCGTTTGCGCTGTCGCTGCCGTAGCCTACTTTGCATAGGAAATGACCATCATGCCATTTACCCATCAAGACCTTTGCGGCCTGGCCGTGAATTGGCTTCAGCGCGCACCTGGTCGTAGCGGCCCGGCGTGCCAGGTGGCTTTTTCCGAAGCAAAAGGCGCCTGGAACGGCGAGATCCCCGATGCGATCGGATTCAGGACGGCAGCGGAAGACGAATGTTCCGTTGTGGTGGAGGTAAAGGTGAGCCGCGCCGACTATCTGGCAGATCGAGCCAAGGCCCACCGGCAGGACGGCGCGTTGGGCATGGGCCTCTACCGCTATTTCATGGCGCCAGAAGGAATTATTTCCGTTCTGGAGCTGCCGCAGAGCTGGGGGCTGGTCGAAGTGTCGCCCAAGGGCGTTTTGCGCGTGCTGGCGGGCCATGTGACAGTGAAGCGTGCCGAACAGGCCCTTTGGCGGCATGAGCGCGCAATTGCGCGGGAGTGGCTGCTACTCGCCTCAATGCTGTCCAGGTTGGGTAACGTTGAGGCGATGCACACAGCGCTGAAGAAGGCAAAGAACGAACAGGGAAGGCTGGCCCGG
>Ga0163161_10000480_pt1 | contig 32905 bp, 35 predicted proteins | sample S45metaG_FD_129847 | JGI IMG/M metagenome (GOLD analysis project Ga0163161, IMG submission 129847) | Switchgrass rhizosphere microbial communities from Kellogg Biological Station, Michigan, USA - S4-5 metaG | ecosystem: Host-associated > Plants > Roots > Rhizosphere > Soil | place: USA... | reverse complement strand
CAGTCCTTACAACATCCTAACTGCGGAAGTGGCGTAATTGGTAGCCGCACCAGACTTAGGATCTGGCGCTTCACGGCGTGGGGGTTCGAGTCCCTTCTTCCGCACAACAAGATAAAGGCCGTTTCGATTTAAACATCGGAACGGTTTTGTTTTTAAAAACATTGATTAATAAAAATTGATGTGCTGTTTTAATTGAAACGATATGTGCTATTTTTCTAAAATCCCATATCTCGATACTCAAAGCTAATTGCACATCTCAATACTCATATCTCAAAAAAATGAATATTACACAGGAAAAAACCGGCAACTTAAATGCTGTTGTAAAAATCAAAATCGCACCTGCTGATTATAGTGGAAAAGTAGATAAAGCCATTAAAGATCAAGCTAAAAAAGCACAATTACCTGGTTTCCGTAAAGGAATGGTTCCTGCTGCCCACATTAAAAAAATGTATGGCAAAAGTATTTTGGTAGAGGAAGTGAACAATTTGTTAAACGATACTTTATCTAATTATATCGCTGAGCAAAAATTAGAAATTTTAGGTCAACCACTTCCTAAAATGGATGATGAGCGCGAATTTAAATGGGACAATACAGATGATTTCGAATTTGATTATGAGTTGGGTTTAGCACCTGCCTTTGATGTAAACGTTTCATCTAAAGATAAATTTACCGAATACGTAGTTAAGGCTGATAAAGAAACTTTAGAAAGCCGCATTAAAAACATCCGTCGTAGCTACGGTAAAATGACCAACCCTGAAATTTCGGCTGATGACGACGTGCTTTATGCAGAATTAACCCAGGTAGCTGCAGATGGTACTGCAGTAGAAGGTGGTATTACCAGTACAGGAAGTGTGCGTTTGGACCAGATAAAAGATAAAAAAATCCTTAAATCGCTAATCGGTTTAAAGAAAGATGATGAAGTGACGATCGATATCCAAAAAGCATTTGAAGATGCTGCGGTAATCGCTAAAGCTTTAAACATTTCGGAAGAAGAAGCGGCTGAGTTGAAAGCGAACTTCAAACTTCAGGTTAAAAATGTGAACCGTTTAGAAGAATCAGATTTAAACCAGGAGTTTTTTGATAAAATATTTGGTGAAGGTGTAGTGACCGACGAAGCTGGTTTTAAAGCAAAAATTACTGAAGAGGTAGAAAGCATGTTTAAACAAGATGCTGAACGTAAATTATCAAACGATATTTACGAAGCGCTTTTAGTTAAACACAACTTCGAATTGCCGGATGAATTTTTACGTCGCTGGTTAAAAGCCACAAACGAAAAATTAACCGACGAAGAATTGGCTGAAGGTTATGATGATTTTGCCAAAAACCTTAAATGGACTTTAATCGAAAACAAAATCATTAAAGACAATGCTATCGAAATTAAATATGAGGATGTAGTTCAGGCAGCTAAAGCCAAATTAGATGCTCAATTTAGAATGTACAGCCCAAGCCCGCTTCCTGAAGATCAATTGGCACAATATGCCGTTCAGTTTTTACAGGAAAAAGAAAATGCCAACCGTGTTTTTGAAGAGGTAAAAGCTTTAAAAACTTTCGAACAGATTAAATCTATCGTTACTTTAGATCAGAAAGATATTGATTACGATAAGTTTATTGCGCTGGATAAAAAGGCATAGGGCATAGCGCCAAGCGATTTTAATGTCATGATATAAAATCTTATTTTACTGTATGGCAAAATTTAGATTTGCTAATTTGGCAGAGAGCAATAATTGTAGGTAATAAATTGATTGATATTTCTGAGTAATTAGAAGAAATAAAAAAGTTTAGATACGCTAAGAGCAGCTTCGAGGGGCTGCTCTTAGCGTATCTAAATAATATTGTATAAGGTTCCGGTTCCAATCCTCAGCTGACTTTCGAAGATTCTGCAATTTTGCACACCGATCTGCTTTTAAAAATGCCAATACTCTTTTGGTGTTAAAATTAAGATTACTAGTTTCTGACAAGGATTTGGCAGGTTTGTTAGAAGATTTAGATATTTTAGCGATGATGATTTCTAGCTTTTCAAAAAGTTTGAAATAGAGGGCGTGCTATATTGTCATAGATTTTGATATGGTATGCTCTTTGTCTAATCATTACATAATTGAAATATTATTTATATTTTGGTTTTTTTATTATTCACGAAACGATGGGGAACAGGAGCTTAAAACTCTATTCCCTGCTAAAAACTCACATAATGAACATAGATTCACAAGAATTCAGAAAATTTGCCGTTAAACATCAGGGGATTGGCGGTTTACACGTAGATAAATTTATTGCACAGGCTAATCTTTCGCCGCAATCTATGACACCATATATCATTGAAGAACGCCAGATGAACGTAGCGCAGATGGATGTTTTTTCAAGGTTAATGATGGACCGGATCATCTTTTTAGGAGATGCGATTTACGATCAGAATGCAAATATCATTCAGGCGCAGTTGTTGTTCTTGCAATCAACAGATGCTGAAAGAGACATTCAGATCTATATTAACTCGCCAGGAGGCTCAGTTTATGCTGGTTTAGGTATTTATGATACCATGCAATATATTCAGCCAGATGTAGCCACCATCTGTACAGGTATGGCCGCATCAATGGGTGCTGTTTTATTGGTTGCTGGTGCGGAAGGAAAGCGTTCTGCCTTACCACACTCAAGGGTAATGATTCACCAGCCATCAGGAGGTGCGCAAGGTGTGGCATCTGATATGGAGATCAACTTGAGAGAAATGTTGAAATTGAAAAAAGAATTATACGATATCATTTCAGAGCACTCTGGTCAAACTTACGATTGGGTTGAGAAAGCTTCAGATCGTGATTACTGGATGAGTGCTGAAGAAGCCAAAGGCTTTGGTATGATTGATGAAGTGTTATCGAGAAACGCAAGAAAAAATGGCGAAACAAAATAAAGAATCCCGTTGCTCATTCTGCCATTCTGGCAAGCATGAAACTTTAATGTTGATTGAAGGGATGGATGCATTTATCTGTGATAAGTGTGTAACCCAGGCCAACCAATTGCTTGCACAAGAATTAGGAACCAAAGGGACAAAAAATATTCAGGAGGCGATTAATTTATTAAAGCCTCTTGAAATTAAACAGCACATCGATCAGTATGTAATCGGTCAGGATGACGCTAAAAAAGTATTGGCTGTTGCTGTTTACAACCACTATAAACGTTTAAATCAAAAAGTTGATAAAGACGAGATCGAGATTGAAAAATCGAACATCATGTTGGTGGGTGAAACCGGAACCGGTAAAACGCTTCTGGCTAAAACCATTGCAAAAATTTTGCATGTGCCTTTCTGTATCTGCGATGCAACTGTTTTAACAGAAGCTGGCTATGTAGGTGAAGATGTTGAGAGCATTTTAACCCGTTTGCTTCAGGCTGCAGATTATGATGTTGCAGCTGCAGAACGCGGTATTGTATATATCGATGAAGTGGATAAGGTGGCGCGTAAAAGTGATAACCCTTCCATTACACGCGATGTATCAGGAGAAGGTGTTCAGCAGGCTTTATTGAAGATTTTAGAAGGAACAGTGGTTAATGTTCCACCTCAGGGCGGACGTAAACATCCTGATCAAAAAATGATCCCGGTAAACACCAACAATATCCTGTTTATCTGTGGTGGTGCATTTGATGGTATTGAACGCAAAATTGCAAACCGTTTGCGTACACAGGCTGTAGGGTACAGGGTAAAGAAAGATGAGACCGTATTGGATCTTAAAAATCTTTATAAGTATATTACACCTCAGGATTTAAAATCTTTCGGATTGATTCCAGAATTAATTGGCCGTATACCAGTTCTTTCTCACTTAAATCCGCTGGATAAAGAATCGTTAAGAAACATTTTAACCGCGCCTAAAAATTCATTGATCAAGCAATATATTAAGCTTTTTGCTTACGAAGATGTTAAATTGGTTTTTGAGGATGATGTTTTAGATTTTATTGTGGATAAGGCAATGGAATATAAACTCGGGGCACGTGGATTAAGATCGATCTGTGAAGCGATTATGTTGGATGCGATGTTTGATACACCAACGCAGACGGATGTCAAGGAATTGCACATCAACCTCGATTATGCGATAGAAAAATTTGAAAAGGCCGACTTTAAAAAGTTGCAGGCCGCATAAAAATTCAAATCCTCTCGCGAAAGCGGGGGGATTTTTTTTTATAATATTTATTAACGCTAAGCGCCCTGCGCTATGCTCAAAACTAAAAGTATATGAACGAAGAAAAAGACGTAAAAAAAGACGAGGCCATTGTAGAGAAATCAAAAAAAGTAAAAGAAGTAGAAAGTCCGGTCAAATCCGGATTAAAATCGAAAGATGAAATTGTTAAAAATTGGTTGCCGCGTTATACAGGCAGATCTTTAGATCAATTTGGCGATTATATTCTGTTAACCAATTTCAGCAAGTATGTAACCATGTTTTCTGAATGGAATGATAATGCCCCGATTATGGGCTTAGACAAGCCTATGCAGAGTGTAACGGCAAATGGCATCACCATTATTAATTTTGGTATGGGCAGTCCGTTGGCGGCAACCATGATGGATTTATTAACCGCGATTAAACCTAAGGCTGTTTTGTTTTTGGGTAAATGTGGCGGTTTGAAAAAGAAGAATCAATTGGGCGATTTAATCCTTCCGATTGCGGCCATCAGAGGCGAAGGGACATCAAATGATTACCTTCCGGCTGAAGTGCCCGCATTGCCAGCCTTTGCCTTGCAGAAAGCGATTTCAACCACCATACGCGATCACGGTAGAGATTACTGGACCGGAACCTGTTATACCACTAACCGCAGGGTTTGGGAGCACGATAAAGAATTTAAGAGATATTTGAAAACTTTAAGGGCCATGGCGGTAGATATGGAAACCGCTACCATCTTTACTACAGCATTTGCAAATAAAATTCCGGCTGGCGCATTGCTTTTAGTTTCAGATCAACCAATGATTCCTGAAGGTGTTAAAACGGCAGAAAGTGATAGCGCTGTTACGGAGAAATATGTGGAAACACATTTACGTATCGGTATCGATTCGCTGAAACAACTTATCAATAACGGATTAACGGTTAAACATTTGTTGTTTTAACCTATCATCAGGCAGGCCACAAGACTCAAAGCGTACCAGAATATTTCTTCGTGCCTTCGTGTCTTGGTGGTAAAATGCTGCGTTAAGCTGTAAATCCTGGTAAGTATCCATGCAAGACCAAATCATCTTCAGTCTTAATGTTATAATTGCATCTATTGTGCAAGAGCACAATCCGATCAGAAACAGCTAGGATTGATTTATAATAATGATCGGTGATGATAAATCCTTTATAGGCTTTTACCCGGTTAATATGGCTCTTCAATTCCTCTACCCATAAAGGCGACAATTGTGAAAACGGCTCGTCTAACAGTACATAATCAGTGTCGCTGTAAATCATCAGTAAACATTCTAAAAAACGGCATTCACCACCTGACAAATTATAAAACTTCGAATGCAGATGATGAGCAATAAACTCAATTTGATGTAATTCGGACTGGTGCTTTTTACAAAAAATATCGATCGCCTGCGCTACATTGATCTGGTCCGGAATAAATCTGTCTTGAGGTAGGTAAGACAAGTTCTTTGATAAGTAACCTTTGTTATAGATCTTATTATTGATATTGAGGTACTTGAAGTTTGCTTTTACGCTTCCGAAAATGATTTTCAGCAAGGTTGATTTGCCCGATCCGTTTCTGCCCAGTAAGCCCACTACCTCACCAACTTCACAATTGAGGTAAACGCTGCTTAATACTTCCCGGTCTGCAAAAGATTGGTTAACGCTATCAATAAAAAGTCCTTGCATATCCATGATATGATTAAGATTCCGATAAATATAATTAAATCATACAGCACTAAGTTTGTGATGATTTTTTTTAAGCCTATACCCTGGTTCTTGAAGAAGTAGGAGGTAGGTAAATAAAACATAAAGTAGATCCCTATTGAAAATAACCAGCCTATAAGTTTGAGGAATATGGCGAAAGAATAAATACCTGGTTGTTTAAAGCCATTTAAAATGAAAAATACTGATGTTAAAATGCTCACCAATATGTTCCATATGAAAATGGGTTTGTAAATAGATATGGATTTCTTGAGCAGGTTAATCGACATGATTTAAAGATATGAAATCATAACGATAAACTTAGTTGTTTATGAAAAAAAAGACCGGCATTAGCCGGTCTTTTAATATTTGTGTGAAGATAATTTTCTATCCTAAATAAGATTTTAAGATTTTACTTCTTGAAGTATGACGTAAGCGTTGTAGCGCTTTATCTTTAATCTGACGAACGCGCTCGCGTGTTAAGTTAAATTTCTCGCCAATTTCCTCTAAAGAAAGTGGGTGGTTAGAACCTAAACCAAAGAATAAAACGATAATTTCTCTTTCTCTTTCCGTTAAAGTAGATAAAGAACGTTTGATTTCTTCAGATAAAGACTCGTTGATCAATGAGCTATCGGTATTTGGCTCATGGTTTTCCAGTACATCCAACAATGTATTTTCTTCGCCTTGAACAAAAGGAGCATCCATTGATACGTGGCGGCCAGAGTTACTTAAGGTATCTGATATCTTATCTACCGTGGTTTCTAAAATATCTGCTAATTCTTCAGGAGATGGCTCACGTTCAAATTCCTGCTCTAATTTAGAGAAGGCCTTACTGATTTTACTTAACGAACCTACCTGGTTTAAAGGCAAACGAACAATACGGCTTTGCTCGGCAATTGCCTGCAAAATAGACTGACGGATCCACCAAACGGCATAGGAAATGAATTTGAAACCTTTGGTTTCATCAAAACGTTTTGCTGCTTTAATTAAACCTAAGTTACCTTCGTTAATTAAATCTCCTAGAGTTAAACCTTGATTTTGATATTGTTTTGCAACAGACACAACGAAACGTAAGTTGGTTTTAGTTAAGCGCTCTAATGCGGCCTGATCGCCTTCACGGATTTTCCTTGCTAAAATTACTTCTTCTTCTGCTGTGATTAAATCTACTTTACCAATTTCGTGTAGGTATTTATCTAACGACTGACTTTCACGGTTGGTTATGGATTGCGTTATCTTGAGTTGTCTCATTTATACGTTTTGTGTGCTCTTTAATTATTGAAGTGTGCAAAGTTACGAAATTGTATGGCAATCCGAAAGGATAAAATGCTGAAAATGTTACTGTTTGCACATGTTTTTTACACTTTTACTTACAACAAAAATCATTCCAAGAAAGTTTTTGACATAATTATGCCGATACAACTTAGTGTAGCTGTTTTTCAATATTTATTTATTGTAAATCAATAAATTTATTTTGATTTATAATAAATATTTTTTTATGTTTGTCTTGTAAATAATTAAATAAATATGACGTTTCTTAAATTTCTATTTTTCAGGTTAAAAAATGTGCCTGTCAATTATTGGGTGATTTTGGCCTTAAGATTTTTTGTCAGATTACTCGGCGTAATAACCGTTTTTTACTTTTTGGTCTGCTTGGATTCTGAAAGAGCGAATGGGACAAAGTATCTTTATAACTTAATTTCTACAATTTTTTATGCACTATTTTTTGTGTTTCTAGAATGGTATTTAAAAGCTTCATTAAAAAATGATCAAAAGAATGAGGTGCTTAAATGGCTTAATATTTTAATATGGGTTCCACTTTGTCTTACAGTGATCTTAGTATGTTTAACGGCGAAACTTAACTCCTTTATCTGGCCAAAAGAAACTGTTGAATATGTAATTTATTCTTACACCCGGGTGTGGCCAATGGTTTTTATCCCAAATTTAAGTTTTATCATTATCACCCTGCTAATTTTTTATGCTTCAGCGATACTCGTTAGGAATAAGCAGCTAAAAGAGGAAAACGATTTAACGATTTAATATGAAAACGCAGAATCAAATTAAACTGATTAAAATAGGTTATGTGGCAACACTTTTAATCGTAATACTGTTTTCGCTTAAAGACGCATCCAAGAGCTTTGAAGAAGGATATACAGATGGAAGTAGAGGCGGTCTGTTGGGTCTGGTAGAGGGTTTATTTATATTGACAATTATGTTCTTTAGTTCAAGGGTATTAGTTTATCTCTATCGTTTTATTAATTCGATAGAGATGGGCAATGTTTTCAGTGCTGAAAATGTAGGGCGACTTACGCATATGGGATGGTATTGTACTATGATTCCATTTCTGCTGTTTATTTACAACGCTATGATATATGCAAATCAATTAAACAATCGCCAGGATTTAGTATTTAAGATAATTGAAAATGTTGATTTTCAGATCTGGTTGTTGATTTTTGGTCTAACCCTTTTAACAATAGCATTTGTATTTAGAAAAGGAATTCAATTGCAACAAGAAAACGATTTAACGATATAATCATGAAATATAGAATACTTGCCAGAATTATTAAGGCCTTTTTAATGTTATTACTCGTTCTTTTTAGCTTCTCGATAATTCTCCAGGTTGGAAGCAATATCTTTAACTTCCCCAGCTACATAAAAATACCTGGAAGTGGGCAGTTTGGAGATAAAGAGAAAGGGTATTTAGTGCCTATGTATTTCCGTACAAGTATTCCGGATACAGTTGTTCGATATAAAAATGGTAAGACAATAGAAGATTTAAGAATTTTTAAGGTTGCTGATCAAACTTCCTATAAAAAATATCACGATTCTACTGTTATAAATAAATTCGTAAATAAGCTAGTGAATGGACCCGCCGATTACAACGTGGATATATCAAATAATATAACGGTAAATGGCTATGCGCTTTTAAAAGTTAATTCTAATCAAAGTACTTATACGTTTTTATGGGCATTGTTTGCCTTAGTTAGAGGGGTATTCATATTTACTTTGTTTGTAATATTAATTAAGCTCATCAATGTTTATTTAAAAGGCAACTTTTTGGTTGTTAGAAGTTTTAGGTTAATAACATGGCTTGGGATACTGTTTGTTTTGCGTGAGGTAATTGAAATAATTTATGTTTACACGGCTGGTGCAATTGTAAATAATGTATCATTAAACACAAAATCCTTAATTGGAAATCAGGTGATAGACAATGTTGAAATGAGTTTTAATAGTGGAGGATCCACGGTTAGTTTTTCTAATGTTGGAGTAGGCATCATCATTATCATCCTATCAAAAGTTATTAAAGATGCGGTGTTAATTAAACAAGAAAACGACTTAACGATATAGCGATGAATAACTCTAGTTCTTTTTTTGGTATAAAAGTAAAATTTTGGATGGCATTGACTTTTATTATTTTATATTCTTTTTTAACAGTACCTAGGTTTTTAACCGATAGATTTGTAGGCCATATGAGTGTAAAACCGGTATTTAATGTGAACGATAAATCCAATTTGGTGAAATTAAGCGACGGTAATACATTGGTCAAACAAGATATTGGAAGATTACAGTGGAAGCCCAAGAATAAAAGAGAAATCTTTCTTCTGATGTTAGCAGATAGTGAAAGATCCATTATAGTTGATTTAGCTTATTTTTTTATTGTTGTAATATTAGCTATTATCCTCTTTAATAATGTTGGCGATGATGCTATTTTTTCTTCAAAGAGTATAGGTAAACTAAGGATTATTGGCTTTTTTATATTGATATACCCTTTTCTCTTAATCTACTTAAAACCACTTTTATGTAGCCTGGCAATTGAAATGTTAACGGATGATAACTATACAGGAGTATATTCAATTCAGCCGAATTTAGGATTTAATATTTGGGTGCTGCTTATTGGTTACTTTGCTTTTATGTTAAATAGAGCAAAGGATTTGCAGCGAGAAAACGATTTAACGATATAAGCCCATGCCCATAATTATAAATTTAGATGTCATGCTTGCCCGTCGCAAAATGTCGCTTACCGAATTGAGTGAGCGGGTAGGGATTACGATGTCTAATTTATCGATATTAAAAACCGGTAAAGCGAAAGCAATTCGTTTAGAGACTTTGGAGTCTATCTGTGCAGTTTTAGAGTGCCAGCCGGGTGATATTTTAGAATTCCGTGCAGAATAAACCTCGCAGGTTTTAGCAACATTCAAGGTTTGTTCAAAACCAGGAGCCACAATCCCCGGTTAATAAAACTGATAGAACGGAAATACTTTTTGCTGCAGGGCCTTCGACTCCATTCAGACTGACGAACACAAAAAGATTGAAGAGATAGCAGGAGAGGAGGCCGCTATAATAACAGAACCACCCATTTTCAAAATTATATTGTTCGCCTATTTCAAACCTGATAGGGTTCTTGTAATAAACATCCCGTCCCTGCGGACACCCCTCTAAAAGAGAAGCCTTCCAGTTTTAACTGAAAGGCTTTGAATATGATTTTGCTTTAAGCTTAAACTATGCTTGTTCAGCCAATACTTTAGTTACTAAATCGGCAGCTTCTTTTAAAGCAATTGCCGAATAAACCTGAAGGCCAGACTCGTCAATTAATTTTTTAGCTTCTACTGCATTTGTACCTTGTAAACGGCAGATAATCGGCACCGGAATGTTACCAATTTCCTGGTAAGCGTCAATAACACCTTGTGCAACACGATCACAACGAACAATACCGCCGAAAATATTAATCAAAATAGCTTTAACATTTTTATCTTTTAAAATGATGTTGAAAGCCGCTTTAACGGTTTGCGCATTTGCGGTTCCACCTACGTCTAAGAAGTTAGCAGGTTCACCACCAGCCAATTTAATGATATCCATGGTAGCCATTGCCAAACCAGCACCGTTAACCATACAACCTACGTTACCGTCAAGGTTCACAAAGTTGAGGTTAGAAGCGCTTGCTTCAACTTCCATTGGATCCTCTTCCATGGTATCGCGCATTGCTGCGTAATCAGGATGACGGAATAATGCATTTTCATCTAAATCAACTTTAGCATCAACAGCGATAATTTTATCATCACTTGTTTTTAACACCGGGTTAATTTCAAACATTGAAGAATCAGTTGCATCATAAGCTTTGTATAAAGCGCTTACGAATTTAACCATTTCTTTATGTGCAACACCACTAAGGCCTAATTTGAAAGCAATTTTACGTGCCTGAAAACCTTGTAAACCAACTTTAGGATCAATTTCTTCTTTGAAAATTAAATGTGGAGTGTGCTCGGCAACTTCTTCAATATCCATACCCCCTTCGGTACTGTACATGATGATGTTACGGCCTTTTGCACGGTCTAACAATACTGAAATGTAGAATTCTTTGGTTTCAGAAGCACCTGGATAATAAACATCCTGAGCCACTAAAATTTTACTCACTAATTTACCTTCAGGACCGGTTTGAGGGGTAACCAATTGCATACCAATAATATCGGTTGCACGTTGCTTCACTTCTTCGAGGTTTTTGGCTAATTTAACACCTCCACCTTTACCGCGTCCACCGGCATGGATTTGCGCTTTGATTACAACCCAATCAGAATTGTAATCTATTTTCAGTTGCTTAGCAGCTTCAACAGCTTGCTCAGGAGTATCGGCAACTATTCCTTCTTGAACGTTAACACCGAAACTTTTTAATATTTGTTTACCCTGGTATTCGTGAATATTCATTTGCTACAAAATTTGCCCAAAGCTACAATTTCAAAGCCTTTAAACAAATAGAAATTGCCGATTTTTTCAGAAAATGAACGTTTTATGTTAATCGGGAAAAAGCGCGACACGAGTACTGCGGTTATTTTGTTTGAACCTCGTTTATTACGCTTAATTTTTAAAAATCAAAGCATGGTTTGTGAATGTTCTACAATACTTTTTTGGCTAAATTTTTAATTTCATCTTTAAATTTTTGGTCGAAAACGGCTTTCAAAACACCGGTTTTCAAGTTGTAAACAAAATATTCAATTTCATCTTTGTCGTTAAATTCTTTATCGCCATTCGAATCTTTAATCAGATCCATTAATATTGAATCATGTTTATCATCTATCTTCCATCTGCTCAGGTGATAATTATTTAGAGATATTCTGGTAAAAGATTTTCCTTCCAGATTAGAGAGGTAAAGTTTATTAGGATCTTTTGCCGTTAATTTTTTATCTCCATCATCATCCGAATCGGTAATGTTATAATAGATAAATTGGTCGGATAGCATTGCCTTTTGATTTGGAGCATTTTCTGAATGACCAATGTTGAATGAATTAATAATCATTTTTTCGTTCGTTAACAGTTCACTTTTTCCTGAAACGATATTATGAAAAATGAGATTCCAATAGTTGACGTTTGCTCCCCTCTTATAACTGTCGAAGTCACCATCATTTAATTTCAATGGGTACAGAACGATATCTGTTTTGTTAACAAGAACAGGAGAATCGTATTCTACTTTAGGTTGTTTCTTGGTTTGTGTACTGATTATTTCGTCAGTGGAAAGGGTTTTGCTTTCTTCGGTACAGGCTGAGGCTAATATTATTATGCCTATTAATACTATTGAGATTGCTTTTTTCATAGTCGTTAATTTTTGTCAGTGAAATTTAATTATAATAAGGGTATTGTGGAACTACCTTCTGATGCACAGGACGTTGGACATGATTAGACAACAGATAAAACATAATTTTAACTCCCTGCAAAGGGAGTTCCGAAGATACCGACCGCTAGTTCTGCCCAGATGAGAAATAAAGCCAATAATATCATAACAAGCACTACCGTCCTAAAAGTGCCTGTTTTTAGATTTCTGATCACCAATTCTATGGCTAAACCTGTACTGAGCAATAAAATTCCTGCAGTTACAAAATCGGAGAGTGTCCATACCACCTCATTTGTAAATTGCATAGCAACCAATGGAATGGCCAATATAAAGGCTGTTACACTTAAAATGATGATAATTCTTAGTCTACCTGAACTAAGTGATGTTTGATTTTTCATGATTTTATTATTTAAATTTTACAGTTAAATCGTTAATGATTAAACCTTTGCTCCCCGATGCGTAATGCACCGGGAAAACTAAATCCAACAAAAGTTTAGCAAAGGTGAGAGGTTAATTATGAAATATTTTGATTTAATCCTTTAAATAAAAATGGTAATCGTTCTTCTTCTTTATATAGGACGGATTTACCCGCAATCTTACCAAGTTTAAAATTCATTTTGTTTAAATAGCGATAAAAGTTAAGCTTACCAGCTTTAAATAATGTTTGATGTGCCAACCAAACCACAATACTTGTGCAGATGAAGAAGCAAGAATAGGCATGGTAAGCAATCCACTTAGAGAAAGCATTTTTTTGATTAAAAATGATATATAAACGTTCTCTTTGGAAAGTAATATGAGCAGCCTCATCAATTAAGATGTCGGTGCAAATCTGTTTGAGTAAAGTACAATTTGTGGCATCTTTTAATGCCTGGTAAAATATTTGTGCCGCGCTTTCCACGGTAATTACAGCGATGGTCCAAAGTTCCATGTTTGTGTTGAAATATCTTATTTTTCGGAATAGGGTATCGCCCCAATCTTTTTTAATTCTTTTTTCTTCAATTAAATCAAGATATATGCCCAGGTTATTTCCGTGTTTTTGTTCTTCCTTTATAAAGAGTTTTACAGCAATCAGGTATTCATTGTCGTTTATTGCTCCAGCATATTTTTCTGATGCATGGATCAAATGTTTACCTTCTGAGGTTTCGCCAAGTTGCCAAGCCTTTAACGACTTCATAATATTATTTTTTTCTTTGTCAGTTAAGTTTGGCTTTAATGTCCAGTCTATCCTTTTAATCGAGGCATTTTCTCTGAAATAATTTATCCAGTGTGTGGAGCTATGCGTTTTCATATGATGAATAGGTTTAATCGTAAATGGATTGATATTAATATGGCTTGTTTTATCTCCTACTGTGCTTGTTCAATCCAAAATATGCTGCTGTATTCCAATCCTGTAAATTCCATGATAACCAGCTAACTTCATTGTAACGGTCTTTAAAATAACCAATGCGCCTGTCCAGCTGGTCTCTGTAAAAGTCTGCTGTTTGGGCTTTGGCAATCTCTTTTCCATATAGATCTTTTGAAGGACTATACGCCAGTTTTGATCGGTTTTGATCTAAAAGAGGTAAGGTTTTGTCTGATAATGATAGCAGGTAATCGGCATCAATACCCACCTGATCACTTTTAGCTAAATTGTATTTCACTATAAAAACATCCCAGTTTATTAAACTAAAAGCTAGTAACAGGGCAATCCAGATATTTCCGTTTACTTTAAATAGATAAAATAAGGTTCGCTGTTTAGCTACTTTGAAATACACGGTAGCAAGTCCAATGACACAGAGTATCGCAAAAACCAATACACCGATCCGTTTGTGGGTTAAACCATGAAATTCGATATAATAACCATCACGGATGAAAACAGAAATGATGAGGATGAAATTTTGAACCATCCAGGTAAAGGCCAAAATTTTAAGGGTCTTGCTTTTACTATAAAAATTCAAGTTTCCGCGGAAAAAATATAGAATTACGGCCATGGCCAGTATGATGCTGAAAATTAAGGCATTTGTGCCATCATGAAGGTCGGCAGAGAAATTTCCGGCAGGTTTGTGTCCAAACCAAAGTGTAGAAATATCAATCAGGTTTACACTGAGTAGCAAGAGGTTCAAAGAAATAAAAGAAATGAACCCGATGATATACTCCGTTTTCAAAGCCATTTTTTTAGTAATAATCTGACTTGTAAAGGTGTGTGCAACTTCATACCAAATGCTTCTGGCTTTCTGGCTGCGTCTTATCCTTAAAAGCTTTTCATTGCAACCGGCTTCCAGTTTTTCGATGCTTTTGTTGTAAAAAGTGATCACTAAACCTGCAGTTATAAATATGCCCAAACAGAAGTGAAAGAAGCGGGGCAGACTTAAATCCTGAAATATAAATCCAAAAATATTGTTTAAAAAGTTGGAAATATTGGTGAGCACCAGATCTAGATAATGCGCAAAAACTTCATTGGCACCACTGTAAATAGCTGTAAATATGAACAAAATAATTAATGGGAGTATAATGTATTTAACCGGTCTGAAAACCGGTCTTAAATTGAATTTCCCAATTTGAATATCCGACAATCTTTTTAGCAGACTTGCAGGGACTGTGATCATCTGCATTACAGTAGCCATACCTGCAATGTAAATGGTGCGTATGGATTGGTAGTGTGCGAAGCCGACAAACAGGACTAAGCTGATGTAATACGTTACGGAGGTTAGTGCAGAATTATTTACCACCACCAATATGGCCGCCAGTAGATGTGCCAGTGCATATATTTTAAACCTGGTGCTTTTAATTACCTCGCTATTAAAGATGGTAACTGTAATGATAAAAATACTGTAAATCAATTGGTTTAATGCTAACCATTCTTTCCAGAAAATGTAGCTAAAAAGCAGGCCACCAATTAAGGTAGAAAGCAATAAGAGGTTGGATTTTGTTTTCATTTTTTTAAAAGTTTTGATGATTGAGGTTTAGGGCTAAAAAGCAATAAAGTATGCTTAGAGGAATGTTTAGGAGCATGAAGAACATGATGGCCGCAATTTTTCGCCAGTGATTCTGTTGCCTGAAGCATTCGAGGAGAAGAACAAGAAAGAATACGCCATTTATGACGGTCGCAAAATAAATGTAAAATAGTCCAACGAACATCAGTTCGTTAATTCTTAGCGCAAAGTATGCTAAAAGTATTATGGTGCCGATTGCGGCAGAAAGTGCTGCCATCCACTTACCGGTTTCAATGAGTTTAGGTCTTTTTATTTCTTCTGTTTTCATTCTTAAAAGTGCTTTGAATTTCAAAGTAAATAGTTAAAAAAAATAGCTTATAGTTTTTTGATCATTTTTTCAAGTGCATCCAAATGTGCTTTAAAGGCTTGTTTGCCCAAAATTGTAATCGAGTAGGTGGTACTGGTTTTTCTACCGATAAAACCTTTATGTACCTTAATAAATTCTGCCTGCTCCAAAGTATTCAGGTGCGAGGCCAGGTTGCCATCAGTTAATTCGAGCATCTGTTTCAGGTCGTTAAAACCAATTTCATCGTTAACCACCAGCATAGACATTACGCCCAGCCTGATCCGGCTATCGAATATTTTATTTAAATCTGCTATCGGGTTCTTCATCCTTACTGACCTCTCTCATATTTAAAATACATTAAAAGACCGTAAACAATGTGCAGCACACCAAAGCCGAAAGCCCAGAAAATTAAGCCATAACCGATATAAAACATACAGATTAATCCAAGTATTACTTCGCAGAAACCCAGATACCGGATATCACTATAGGTAAACTTACTGGCATTGATGAGAGATAGTCCATAAAAAATTAAACAGCTGGGCGCAATAATGCTGTAAGTATTCGGGTGATTGATCAGCAATGCAATAATGAAGAGTCCGCCGGCAACCAAAGGAATCATGAGGTTGATCAAAAGTGATTTCGAGGTTTTATCCCAGATTGGAAGATTATTTTTCTGGCTTTTTCTGTAAGTGAACAAAATACCGCCCGCTAAAGCAATGATCAACACAAAAATGCCAAGTTTGATGAGGTTGAATTCGAGATCCATTTCGCCATCTACCCCATAACCATACCCCCGTTTATTCACAAACTTATCAATCTCATCGTTAGCGAAATATGCACCGATTAAAGCAATAACACCGGCAAAAACACCAGATAAACCGCTTAAAGAGATAAATCTCGACGATCGGTCCATCATTTGTCTGATATCCTTTAAGGCATTTAATTGTTCTTCTTGATTGCTCATTTTGAAAGTGCTTTGTTTTTCAAAGTTAAATAGAAAATTGATATCTGCAAATCTTTTTTGTTTTTTATTGGTTTGATGTTTAAGATCGGATAGTTAATGGATGATAATTGGTAGTCTTGGTGTTCCTGAGATAGTTAATGATCGATAATCAATAATCAGTTCCCAAAGGATTATTACCTATTTAACCATCCTTAAAGAACTATATCAATTGAGAATAATAATTAATTGCAGTACTCAACGGACTAAAGTCTGTTGAACTACTGGACAATGAACGATTAGGCTTTCAACCATGAACATGACATTAATCACCGATTGACCAAGGTACCAATGACTAATGAACTATTGAACTAACCAACCATTTTACTAAATTTGACGCATGTTAAAAGCCACTGGAATAAGAAAATCGTACGGAAATCTACAAATTTTAAAAGGCGTAAATTTTGAAGTACAAAAGGGGGAGATCGTAAGTATTATTGGGCCATCTGGCGCCGGAAAGAGTACACTTTTGCATATTTTGGGTACTTTGGATAAACCTGATGATGGTGCAGTGGAGTTAAAAGGCACGGTAATGAATAAGTTGAGTGGCGATCTGTTGAGTACATTTCGTAATCAGAATATCGGTTTTGTATTTCAGTTTCACCATTTATTACCAGAATTTAGCGCGATTGAAAATATCTGTATTCCGGCATTTATCGCTAAAACCAATAAAAAACAGGCCGAAACCAGGGCACTCGAACTGTTAGATCTTTTTGGGTTGAAAGATAGAGCGCAACACAAACCCAATCAGTTATCAGGTGGAGAGCAACAGCGCGTGGCCATTGCAAGGGCTTTGATCAATAATCCATCAATTATTTTAGCGGATGAACCTTCAGGCAATTTAGACTCTGAAAATGCCGCGGGCTTACATCAATTGTTTTTGACCTTACGCGATAATTTTCATCAAACCTTTGTTATTGTAACACACAACGAACACCTGGCAAAAACCAGCGACCGCGTGGTAAGCATGAAAGATGGACTAATTGTCTAGGATTAAAAAATCTTATGATTTTAAGAAATATCATTCAATCACTCAAAATTCAATCAATCATTCATTCAAATAATTAAATCTTGAAAATACTCATCACAGGGGGGAATAATGCCAAAGCTTTAAAACTGATGAAAGCCTTTCCCAGCCATTTTATTTTGCTGGCCGATTATGGCGACGTACCAGGCATTATTACTGAAAAATATGCTTTTGCCTCATTAGGTGAGTTAAACAAAGATAGTATTGCGCATATTTTACTAAATTTCTGCATCACAGAAGGTATAGACTGCATCATTCCATTGCACGATTATGAGGTTGAGCCCTTAGCCAAATCAGCGGTTCTTTTTGGAGAATATGGCATTCAGGTTTTGCTGCCAGATGCCGATGTAATTACGGGTTATATCGGCGAAGAAAAAGCCAGTTATCAAAATTTTTCGGTATTTATCCATGGCGATTGTATTTTCTCGAGCGGAAGCAATCCGGTTGCTAAAAAACTACCGCCCACGTTTAATGGGGTATTCGGCTATAATGGTGCCAACGATTTAAAACTTTTTACCCTTTAATATGGAAGCATATCAATACGTTAAAGACAAACAGGTCGTAATTTTTGAGCTAGACGATGTACTTTTTCCGGAAAAAGATTATTTACTGCAGGTGTATTATCTGTTTGCCCAATTTATAGAGTACACCGAACAAAAGGCCGCGCAGCCTATTATCGAATTTATGCGTTCCGAATATGAGAACAGAGGAACAGAAAAACTTTTCGAAAAAACCGCATCTCAATTTCATATTGATACAAAATACGAATACAATTTCGATCTTTTACATCAAAACGCCCGTTTGCCGCTTAAGCTTTTGCTTTATAAAAACATGCTTGAGTTTATGCAGGAACTTGTAGTAGACCGTAAACAGATATTTATTGTAACTGCCGGAAATCCCGAGCAGCAATTGAATAAAATTAAACAAACCGAGTGGAACGGACTTGAGCAATATCTTAGGGTATTCTTTGCCGATGAACTGAATTTACCTAAAGCTGAAATTTTCCAGAACATATTAAACGACAACAATTTATCATCTAATCAGGCGTTAGTTGTTGGTGCAAATAAATTTGATGAGCAACAATCCAAATTAATTAATTTGCCGTATATTGTGTCACTAGAAATTTACAGATAAATATGCTTAGAAAATTTATTTCGCAAAATGCATTTTTGTATGCTTTGCTTGTTGTGGTTGGATTTACAGTATCTTGTAAAAAATCGAATAGTGATCCAGATGGTAACGGGGTGCCACAAGGTACATCTGGAACCCGGGCAGAATTGACCAAGGATTCGATTTACCTGTATGCACAGCAAACCTACTTCTGGAATGTAGGGATGCCAAGTTACGCATCGTTTAACCCAAGGCAGTATGGTTCAAATAATGCTATTTTAGCTGCACTAAAAGCTTTGCCAAGCACAGGCGGGAAAGATAAGTACTCTTTTATTGACGATGGATCGGTTGCCAGTCAACTAGGTGGTGAAGGTGATGACTACGGTTTTGCTGCTAATTTCGATGCTTCCGATCTATTAAGGGTAACGTATGTATACCCAGGTTCTCCTGCTGATTTAAAGGGATTGAAGAGAGGTTACCAGATTACTAAAGTGAATGGTGGCGGAACTTCCAGATCGAGCAGTGCTGATATTGCCAACTTAAATGCTTCAATATTTGGCAATAATCCTTCTATTTCATTAACCTTTTTAAAACCGGGCAATATTGCAGCAGATATTGTGATTAACCGTGCTGAATATGACATAAACCCCGTTTTATACAGTAATACCTATACCATTGGTGCAAAAAAAGTTGGTTATATCGTGTTTAACAGTTTTACCAGCAACGCACTTCCTGCTTTGGACGCGGCCTTTGCAAAGTTTTCAACTGATGGAGCAACTGAATTGGTGGTAGATTTAAGGTATAATGGCGGTGGCTCAGTTTCTACTTCTGAAGCATTTACAAACCTAATCGCTCCGCCTATTCAGAATGGGAAAGTAATGTATACCACCTATTGGACCAAAACCATGCAGGATGGAGCTGCAACTATTCTGGAAAACCAGAAATTCTATGCAAAGGGTAATGATGGTGTAACCAGGCTTTATTCTTACGCTGATTTATCTTATAAACCAACACTAGCGGCCGGAAATCAGGAAAAATTTGTTAAAAGAGGTGCCTTAAATGGTTTAACAAGGGTTTATTTTTTGGTTACGAGAGGTACTGCTTCTGCTAGTGAATTGTTGATCAACAATTTAAAACCCGTTATGGATGTGAAGTTGATTGGTAAAACCACTTACGGTAAACCTGTTGGTTTTTTCTCTATTCGGATTGATAAAAACGATTTATACATTCCACAGTTCCAAACGAAAAACCAATTAGACCAGGGTGATTATTTTTCGGGTATGACCGTTGATAAAGATGTGGCAGATGATCTAACAAAAGACTTTGGCGATCCAGCCGAAAAAATGTTGGCACAGGCTTTATATTATTCTGCTAACAATAACTTCTCAGCACTTGCAAAGGATAATGTTTTAAGCAGCACTTCAGGCGCTACGAGGGTTCAGATAGACGCTGCAAATGAAAAGCTTGATCACGGATTTAAAGGAATGATTGAAACCAGGAAGCTGAAATTGAAGTAATTAACTATAGTTTTTACAAGAAAGGCTGGTTTTGTATTTCAAAACTGGCCTTTTTTATATATTAATTACAAAAATCGAATAAATAAGAGTTGCTTTTTTTCTAAAAAATTGATAAGCTTGTTTAACATTAATCGTTAGAGAGATACCATGCCAATAGAAATTGTAGAAAAGGAACATATTAGCTATTTAAACATCATCAATGCAAAAGAAGATCACACCAATGAATTAAAAACAAAACTTGATGAAGCACAACGGCTGGGTAACGAATTTAAATCGAAAGCCGTGATCACCTTTAATACCACCATTGGTCCAAAGCGTGTTGATACTACAGTTTGGGCCGTTACAGAGAAATATATACAGTTAAAAAACAACATTCACATTCCATTAAAAAGTTTAATCGATATTGATTTTTAAGCTTGCTTGAAGGAAATAAATCATCCCGCATTTATTTAACCTGATCATACTATGAGCACGCTTCACAAAATTGCCTTAACATTTATTAAGTCTATTGGCCCGGTAACGGCTAAAAACCTTCTTGCTTATTGCGGAAGTGCAGAAAAAATATTTTCAGCCCGCAAAAAGCAGCTTCTGGAAATTCCGGGTGTTGGAGAGAAAACAATTGAAGCCATCCGAAGTACCGATGCCCTCGTAAGGGCACAGCAAGAATTGGATTTTGTTGAAAAACATGGAATAGAAGTACTGTTTTTCTCCGATGAAAAATACCCCAAACGGCTAAAAAACTGTATTGATTCTCCCATACTGCTTTATGCTAAAGGTACGGCTGATTCAAACCATCAACGCATTATTAGCATTGTTGGAACGAGAAATGCCACATCCTATGGTAAAAACCTCTGTAAGGAATTGTGCGAAGTTTTAGCGCCATACAATGTATTAATTGTAAGTGGCCTTGCATACGGGATCGATGTAACTGCACATAAAGAATGTTTAGTTAATCATATTCCCACAGTAGGAGTTCTTGGCCATGGCTTAGACCGCTTGTATCCAAAAATCCATCAACCGATTTCACAGAAAATGGTGCTTAATGGTGGTTTACTCACAGAATTTCCAATTCTGACCAATCCCGACCGGACTAATTTTCCGCAAAGAAACCGGATTATTGCAGGTGTAGCAGATGCCACTATTGTGGTGGAAGCCTCTATAAAAGGAGGCGCCTTAATTACTGCCGAAATTGCCAATTCATATAATAAAGATGTTTTTGCTTTCCCGGGCAGAACAAATGATGTTTATTCTGAAGGTTGTAATTTTCTCATTAAAACAAATAGGGCAGGATTGATCAACAATGCCAACGATCTGATTTATTACCTGGGTTGGGATGACGAGGTAAAGGAAAAGCAAAAAGTAGCTCAAACTACCCTTCAGCTTAGTCTCACCCCGAACGAACATAAGGTTGTTAACGCTTTACAAAACGGGCCGCTTTCTATCGACGAACTTTGTATTCAATTGAATATCCAACAAAGCAAATTAGCCATTGTGGTGCTTACCCTGGAAATGCAGGGTATTATTGTTTCCTTACCCGGAAAGATTTATAAGCTGGCATAAGATATTGAAATTGTAATTCGCCCAATAATCAATCTATAATGCCTATCATAATAATAGATTATGCAATAAAATTCTTTAAAAATTTCATTTTCGAAATTATGTTTCAAATAAATATTAGTTTATAAAATACTTAATGCCTTTGCTTAATTTTGTGGAATGTGGTACAATAATATTTTAGAAACCATTGGCAATACGCCATTGGTTAAATTAAATACGATAACAAAAGGAGTTCCGGGAACAATACTCGCCAAGATAGAGACTACCAATCCAGGCAACTCGATTAAAGACCGTATGGCGGTTAAAATGATTGAAGACGCCGAGAAAAGTGGCAAACTTAAACCAGGCGGAACCATTATTGAAGGAACATCAGGTAATACAGGTATGGGTTTGGCCATGGCTGCCATTATCAAAGGTTACAAGTGTATTTTTACCACCACTGATAAACAATCGAAAGAAAAGGTTGATGCTTTACGTGCCTTTGGTGCCGAAGTAATTGTTTGTCCTACAAATGTGGAACCTGAGGATCCCAGGTCTTATTATTCGGTTTCTTCGCGTTTAGAGCGTGAAGTGCCAAATTCATGGAAGCCTAACCAGTATGATAATCTGGCCAATTCGCAAGCCCATTACGAACAAACCGGACCTGAAATTTGGGAACAGACTGAAGGCAAAATAACACATTTAGTAGTTGGTGTGGGTACAGGTGGTACCATATCCGGAACCGGAAAATACCTGAAAGAGAAAAATCCAGATATTAAGGTTTGGGGAATTGATACCTATGGATCAGTTTTTAAAAAATATAAGGAAACAGGCATATTCGATAAAGATGAAATTTATCCATACATCACCGAAGGTATTGGGGAAGATTTTCTTCCGGCGAACGTAAATTTTGATGTAATCGATTTATTCGAAAAGGTTACTGATAAAGACGCAGCTTTAATGACGCGTGATATCGCCCGTAAAGAAGGTATATTTGTGGGTAACTCTGCAGGTGCCGCTATAGGTGGATTAATCCAGTTAAAAGATAAATTAAAACCTGAAGATGTGGTGGTCGTGATTTTTCACGATCATGGGAGCCGTTACATGGGTAAAATGTACAATGAAGACTGGTTAAGGGAACGCGGGTTTTTACAGGACGAAAAGTTAACGGCTAAATCTATCCTGGCTAAAAAAGACAGCACGGAAATTGTAACCTTAGATGCTCAAAAATCAGTACTGGAAGCAATCAATACCATTAAATCCATGAATATCTCTCAAATTCCGGTAACACAACAGGGGATGATTGTGGGTAAAATTGCGGAAAGTGATATTTTAAGTGCTTTGCTGGAAAATCCGGGATTAAAATCTGCTCCGATTTCTGAAATCATGACGGCAACATTCCCGTTTGTTGATCTGAATACATCGATTGATAAAATTTCTTCGTTAATCAATAGAGAAAACTCGGCTGTTTTAGTAGAAGATGAAACCGGGAAAATTGAAATTATTACCCAGTACGATATTATTAATGCGATATCGGGCTAGAATGGAAGACGTGAGATGGATGATGTAGGATGGATGATGGAGTATTTTTATCGTCATTTCGAGCGCAGCCGAGAAATCTTTTAAAGAGGATGACAAGATTCATAAAAAACGCCCGGGTAAAATTTTATCCGGGCGTTTTTACTATATGTTATTTCTCTTTAAGCTAATCTTAGTGGCTCGGTGCATCAGCGTTTACACGCTTAATCTGGGCGCCTAAGGCACGTAAGCGGGTATCGATGTCCTGATAGCCACGTTCAATCTGTTCGATGTTATAAATGGTCGATTTTCCTTCAGCAGATAAAGCTGCAATTAGTAAGGAAACCCCGGCACGGATGTCGGGAGAAGTCATGCTGATTCCGCGAAGTTTATATTTTTTGTCGATACCATTAACTGTTGCGCGGTGTGGGTCGCATAAAATGATCTGAGCACCCATGTCGATCAGTTTATCCACAAAGAATAAACGGCTCTCGAACATTTTCTGGTGGATCAACACGTTTCCTTTTGCTTGTGTGGCCACGACCAACACGATGCTCAATAAGTCTGGCGTAAAACCTGGCCAGGGAGAATCGGCAATGGTTAAAATCGAGCCATCAATAAACGTATCAATTTCATAGTGTTTTTGTGAAGGAACATAAATATCATCGCCACGGCGTTCCAACTTTATACCCAGTTTTTTAAAAACCTCAGGTATTACACCAAGTTCATCATAACAAACATTTTTGATGGTGATTTCAGATTCGGTCATCGCTGCCATCCCGATGAAAGAGCCGATCTCAATCATATCGGGCAACATTCTATGTTCAGTTCCACCTAAAACGGTAACTCCTTCAATCGTTAATAAATTCGATCCAATACCCGAAATTTTTGCACCCATGCGGTTAAGCATTTTGCAAAGTTGTTGTAAATAAGGTTCACAGGCAGCATTATAAATGGTGGTCGTACCTTTGGCTAAAACAGCCGCCATTACAATGTTTGCCGTACCGGTTACCGATGCCTCATCTAATAGAATGTAAGCACCCTGTAAATTGGTTGCATCCACATTAAAGAAAGCTTTTTTGCTATCGTATACGAATTTTGCCCCTAACTTTTCGAAACCGATAAAGTGGGTATCCAATCTTCTGCGGCCAATTTTATCGCCACCTGGTTTTGGGATTGCCGCTTTACCAAAACGTGCCAATAATGGGCCAACAATCATAATCGAACCGCGTAAGCCACCACCTTTGGCCTTAAAAGTATCCGATTCGAAGAAGTTTAAATCAATGTTTTTAGCTTCAAAAGTATAGGTATCTTTATTGATGCGCTCAACGGTAACACCTAAATCGCCAAGCAGTTCAATCAGTTTGTTTACATCCTTAATATCCGGGATATTGCTGATGGTAACTTTCTCTTTGGTAAGCAACACAGCCGATAAAATCTGTAATGCTTCGTTTTTGGCTCCCTGAGGGGTGATTTCGCCTTTTAATTTAATTCCGCCTGTTATTTCAAATGCGTTCATATACTTTTCTTGCTAACCCAGTTGTCATGCTGAATGTATTACAGCATCTATATTAAAGATTCTGAATCAAGTTCAGAATGACGTATGGTTATTAATATTTAGGTTTATTGTTATTGTTCGGCCTGCGATTATTGTTGTTGTTATTGTTTTGACGGTTTTTTCCGTTGTTGTTATTGCTTCTGCCGCGATTATTATTGTTATTATTGTTTTGACGCGGATTTTGTGCCCTAAACTCAACTTTTGCCAGGTTAACACCCTCATCAAGAGATAATAATCCGCCAGACAGGTATTTTAAGTCTTTTATAATCGTATCATCGCTCACATTATCTTTGTTCCAGGTAACATAAGCCATCTTCATAAAGTTTGCAATACCCTGAACCATAGCTTTTTTCTGCTCAGGATTCTCTTCCCGCATGGCTTTCTCGATCAAATTCTCAACCGTTTTTCCATAATGTTTATAAGTAATCCGTTGCTGAGGGTAAGCCAAAGGCTCTGGTTTGATATAAGCATTTTCCAATAAGGGTTTTGGATATGGGCTGTCTACATCAATCTGGTAGCCAGAAATAATGTGTAAGTGATCCCAGAGTTTGTGCTTAAAATCGGCAACATCACGTAAATGTGGTTGCAAAAAACCCATCAGGTCGATAACCGCCTGGGCATATTTATTACGTTCTTCAATGGTTGGTAATTCGCAGATATACTTCACCATGTTTTGTACGTTACGGCCATATTCCGATAAAATTAAATGGCTACGTGTAGTATTATAATCAAAATTCATGTACAGATAAATTAATGGATAAATTTTCTGGCGATACGAATTATGAAATAACCAGAGGAGATGAGGTTATGAATTCACCGAAATGTCTATTGCCAGATTTTCGTTTTTTATATATTCAAAGGTAATAAAATTATTTGATTAGAGATATTCCTATCTAAATTGTGATATTTTTAATTGTTATTTTTATGGAAACGTCTGCCAGTAGTTCTTGGCTTCTTCAGCCCCGTTATTCGCTATAGCCCCGATAAAGGATCGGGGGCTGCCGCTACTACCGGGTTTATTCAACTGAGATTTGTGCTTTATGAGAAACCTTTTCCGTGTAATACGTGTTTCCGTTGCGAATTGCTAATTATACCTCATCACTATTCTTCGGATAATCGAAAAATACCAGTTCTCCCGTTCCCATACTCACCATCTGCCATGAGTCAAAAGGAAAAGAGATTAATACCATACCTGCAGTAGGGATATTGTAAATATCTGCATCGCACAGTTCGTTTGCAAAATCAGTAAAACCGGGGTTATGGCCAAACATCACGATGCGGTCTGCGCCATTATTCAGATTATTGATCACTTTAAGTAAGGCAGCGGTATTGGCTTCGTAAATAGATTCTTCGAATTGGATCTGGTCGATATTGTAAGCTTCAGCAAAATACTTAGCGGTAGATTTGGCTCTTTTTGCCGGACTGCTCACAATCAAATCCGGTTTGAAACCTTTATTTACCAGTCGCTCTGCCATTTCCGGGGCATTTTCCTTGCCGCGTTTATTCAACGGACGGTCGAAATCCTTCAAATCTAAATTTCCCCAGTCCGATTTTCCGTGGCGGACCAGAAGTAATTGTTTAGCCATTTAGTTTCTCCTTAATTTTGTTTACAATAGTTTCAGGCTGTATTAAGTCTATACAGTTTTCAACACCACAGAGGCAAGGTTTGTTTCCATAAATAGAATTTGGGCGTGATGGGTGATCAATCTGGATGCAATCACTTTCCAATTGCCCATAGCCTAAAAACCCCGCCCAGGGATGTGTTGGTCCCCAAACAGAAACAACAGGTATCCCCATCAACGATGCCATATGCATACCTGACGAATCCATGCTCAACATCACATCCAGGTTCGAAATGATGGCGAGTTCCTCTGTTAAATTATAATTGCCAATTAAATTGTGGGTGTTGAGATGTCTTTCTGCCCATTGCTCAGCAATAACCTGTTCTGTTTTACCTCCGCCAAAAATAAAAAGCTCGTAACCAAGATGAGCTATGGCAGCGATTACTTCTTCCATTTTTGCTAAAGCATATACTTTGTAAACATGCTGTGCGAAAGGCGAGATGCCTATTTTTTTTGTGATTTTACCTGTAAATAAACTTTGTGCTTTAGCCGGGATGGCGAGTGGCGATTTATTGATTTGATGGCTAAGTTTAATGTCCAGCCCCAATTCGCGTAAAACATCGGCATAACGCTCTACTGTTTGGCGAAGTGGCTTCAAAATCTTGTTGTGTATACGGGTTAGTGCTTTTTTCTCCGCCCTGCCTTTATCAATTCGCCTGATCTTTAGGCCTGTTATACGGAAGAAAGTAGATATGGCTCTGCTTCTTAAATTATCATGTAAATCGGCTATTGCATCCGGCTTATAGCGGCGAAGTTCCTGATAGAGTTTATATAAACCATCAATTCCTTTGTGTATGGTTTTAGGCTGAATAGGATGGAAGATGAGCTTTGGGATGCCATCAAAAAATGGTTTAAAAGCAGGTCTGCTTACCATGATGAGTTCAACAGATGGGTTTTGCTCAGAAAATTCGCGTAAAACGGAGGCTACCATGGCCACATCGCCCATTGCCGAAAAACGTAAAACGATAATTCTTTTGATTGCGGCCATATGTTTTTAAATAGTTCGTCATTGCAAGGTACGAAGCAATTTTAAAGCTATGGGTTTGAATAGCTAAAGTAGTAGGATTGCTTCGTGTCTCGCACTGACGATTTGTAACTAAACTTTATTATACAACACTGGATTCAAACTCGGGTCGTTGTACATTTTCATTTGTTTGTACACTTTCATATATTTTTTGCCGGCTTCGATATCTGTCAATAATTCGTCGATGCTGGTCGATAGATCAGCACGCTGTGACAAAAGAACATTTAATTTAGTCTGGCATTGTGCGCGGTGTTCTGCTGATGCATTTTCGCGTTCAGCTTCTTCCTGCATGTGGTAAATTTTCAAAGCCAAAATAGAAAGCCTGTCTATCGCCCAGGCCGGACTTTCCGTATTGATTTTAGCATCGGGTAAAGCTGAAATCCCCTGGTAAAGATTTAAGAAATAACCATCAATAAACTCTACCATATCGGTACGCACCTGGTTTTGTGCGTCAATGCGTCTTTTCCAGCTCAAGCCTTCCACAGGATCAATCTGTGGATTACGCACTACATCTTCCATGTGCCATTGAGCAGTATCAATCCAGTTTTTAACATATAAGAGATGCTCTAAACTTTCGGCGTCGTATGGGTTTTCAACCGGATGGTCAATATTATCAAACTTATGGTAGTCTGTAATAACCTGATTAAATATACGGTTGGCAATTTCACTTATCATAGGGGCAAAGATATTAAAAGATTTTTATGGGTGATTACACTGATTATTTCCTTCGGTTTGATTACACAGATTAATGGATTGCACTGATTTATTTTTTATAAAATTGAAACAAGGTATTAGAAGGACTGTTTTCGTCTAACGTCTAACGTCTAACGTCTAACGTCTAACGTCTAACGCTTCTTACGCTCAAAATACTCCATGATCTCCTCCAATGAAAAAGCATTCAAACATTTATCAGCGCTTAATCCGCCTTTACGGGCAACTAAAATACCATAATGCATATCGTGGAAACCCTCGGTGCGATGGGCATCGGGATTTACGGAAAGTAAAACGCCCTTTTCTAATGCATAGCGGTGCCAGCGCCAGTCTAAATCTAAACGTAAGGGATTGGCATTGATTTCGATGACCACTTTGTTTGCCGCACAGGCATCAATAATTTTTTTATAATCGATCGGGTATCCGGCCCTGCTTAACAATAAGCGACCAGTTGGGTGCCCTAAAATAGTGGTATAGGGATTTTCGATGGCTTTTAGCAAACGCGTAGTTGCTTTGGCTTCGTCCATGCGCAGGTTACTGTGTACCGAGGCCACCACGAAATCAAATGTTTTTAAAATATCGTCTGAATAATCGAGTGAACCATCGCTTAAAATATCACTCTCAATGCCTTTAAAAATTTTAAATGGCGCCAGTTTTTTGTTCAGTTCGTCAATTTCCTGGTGCTGCCCAAAAACACGTTGTTCATTTAATCCCTTCGCATAAACCGCTGTTTTGGAGTGGTCGCAGATGCCTAAATATTGAAGGTTTAGATTCTCTTTACAATATATAGCCATTTGTTCTAACGTATGCACGCCATCACTCCAGGTAGAGTGGTTGTGTAAACTACCCTTCAAATCTTCGTATTCGATTAACGTTGGGAGTTTATTTGCTTTCGCCAGTTCAATTTCATCAGAATCTTCACGAAGCTCTGGTGCAACAAAAGACAATCCTGCTTTGCTGTAAATTTCTTCTTCATTTAGAAAGGGGCCACTACCGGCTAAGGCTAAAACCTTTTCTACATGTTCGGTATTCCCGGTGAGTTTGAACCATTGTAAGTAGAAACCAGCTTTTTCTACCACATGGATTTTTATTCTAAAACCTGCTTCGGTGGTACAGATGAAAGCATTTTCGGCTTCGATTAGTGAAAGTGGCGCGAAAGCGGGTAAGTTTTGTTTTAGTACATCAATTTGTTCAGTACCGATCACCAGTTCTAGCTCATCGATAATCTCACAGGCACGGCGGTATTGACCAGCGAAACCTAAAAACGCATTTTGATCAATCTTTGCAGTCCAATCAGAAAGTTGTGTAAACAAGGTTTTGGCAAAACCTTCAACCTGGGCATATAAAAACCGTCCATTGGCGGCCAGTTTAAATTCAATGGCATTCTTAATTTCCTCCTGTGTTTTTAAACCAAAACCCTTGGCTTCAATTAAACGATTTTCGTTACAGGCATAATACAATTCGCCTATACTTTCTATTCCGAGGGTACGCCAGATAATAAAAATCTTTTTAGGTCCGATGCCCTTTATGGCCAGCATGTCTACTACACCTTCAGGCGTTTTCTCCAGAATTTCATTCAGCTCTTTTAATTCTCCCGTTTGGAGCAACTCAATAATTTTGGAAGCCAGTCCTTTACCAATACCTTCAATTTTATCCAGTTCATCCAAGGGTTTATCCTTTAAGGCAAAAGGCAATTTATCTACTTTAAAATAGGCATTTGCAACAGATTTAATCTTGAATGGATTTTCTTCATGCAGTTCCATGAGCTGCGATAACAGGCGTAAGGTGCGGGCGATGGTCTTATTTTCCATAAGGGGTAAAATTAGGAAATAATGCCTCAAATTTTTGCCGTGCTCATAAAATTAAAACACAATTTTAGTAAAGCGTTGTTTTACACTCATGAAAAATATAAAATTTGCCCTTTTGGGCTTAACTATAAGTTTGGCGGCTTGTCAATCCGCAACAAAAAATGGGGATAAGCAAACGGATTCGGTAGCCGATACAAGTTCTGCCCCGGTGCAAGCTACTGATGAGCGGTTTTTGGTTGTTGCTGGTCATTCCGTTGGTGAAATCGCGCTTGGAGAAGATATGGAACAGGTTGGCAAAAAACTAGGCCGGCCAAATGCAGGAGATGCCGCTATGGGCAAAGCCTGGGGTATCTGGTATAGCGACGATTCTACCGCAAAGCACCGCAACGAAATTGCGGTATATTCATCCTATCGCGATACCAGTATGCGGATAAAGGATGTAAAACAGATCCGGATTACTTCCAATAAGTTTAAAACACAGGAAGGTTTGTCAACGGGCAGCACTTTGGAAGAAACAAAACAGAAATTCCCAGCTATTGAAAAACTTTCTGCCTATCTAAATGAGGATAAAGATACCATTACGGTTTATGATGCCAAAAAAGATGGAATTGGCTTTGAATTTTTAAAAGGGAAAAGTATTTCTTTAACCGTTCATCCCATAAATATTCCGGTTAACGCGACTTATTTAACCCTGCATCCGGAATGGAAATTGATTGAGTAAGGAAGATGTGAGATTGGAGTCGTGAGATGGATAATTTTATATAGTCCTCGCAGGTTTCAGGACCTGCGAGGACTAACTATTATTTAATAACGGCCTCAAATGGCATTCTGGCCTGAATCCCTGAACTTGCAATTACCTTTTTCATTTGCTGGTAGAGCATGTAATTGTCGCCAAGTTCTTGTTTGGTATAATAAGTTTTAACCTTGTCAGTACCTTCTTCCATTAACGATTTCCATGGATCAATTACATCAGGATATTCTACAATCTTATATTTCTTTAATTTAGCTTTTTTAGCGGCAGCTTTAATCGCATCGTTAAAACTCCCTATTCTATCCGCCAATCCAATCTGAACGGCATCTGTTCCGATCCAAACGTGGCCACCGCCAATACTATCAATATAAGCTTTGCTTTTCTTTCTGCCATCAGCTACACGGCTCACAAAACCGCTGTAGATTCTGTTTAATTCGTTTTGGATAATGAATTTTTCACCAGCAGTCATAGGGCGGTTAGTGGCCATAATATCTGCATATTTACCGGTTTTAACGCCATCAAAGGTAATGCCCAGTTTATTGGTCATGAGGTTTTGAAAGTTCGGTATGATACCAAACACACCGATAGAGCCTGTAATGGTATTCGGCTGAACAAATATACTATCCGCAGCACAACCAATATAATAACCACCAGATGCTGCCACATCACCGAAGGAGGCAATAACCGGTTTTTCTTTTTTGGTTAAAACAATTTCCCTCCAGATTACATCAGAAGCCAATGCGCTGCCTCCAGGGGAGTTTACGCGCAAAACAACAGCTTTGATGTCGTCATCCAAACGCGCTTTTCTAATGGCCCTCGAAATGCGTTCCGAGCCGATCTGGTTATCAGAACCTTCACCACCATTAATTTCACCATTGGCATAAATTACGGCTACTTTATCTTTTCCATCGCCGGTATCGGTGTTGTTTTTGGCGTAATCATTAATGCTTACCGTACGAATATTCTCACCCCTGGTCCTTCCGGATAAACCTTTCAGCTCTTCTAAAATCTGATCTTTATATTTCAGGGCATCAATCATTTTAAAGTTTACCGCATCCTGTGGCTGTTGTACTTTATAATTATCGGCAATGCTGTAAAGACTGTCTTTTTGGATATTTCTACTTTGTGCGATATCGGTTAAGAAAGTATTGTACAAACCACCAACATAAGCAGTAACCTGTTTGCGGTTATAATCGCTCATTTTATCTAAAATAAAAGGCTCTACTGTACTTTTATAATTTCCTACCCGGATCACCTGCATTTCTACGCCCACTTTTTCTAAAGTTCCTTTAAAGAAGGTCAGTTCTGAACTAAATCCTTTAAATTCTAAAGCACCCTCTGGATTTAAATATACTTTATCGGCCACCGAAGCCAGGTAATAAGCCCCTTGTGTGTACACCTCGCTATAGGCGATAATTTTTTTATGTGATTTTTTGAAATCAATCAATGCATTTCTCACCTCACGCAAAGTAGCATAACCGGCATTCGGACTGCTCACATTCAGGTAAATACATTTTATATTATCGTCTGTTTTAGCTTTCTGTACCGCTTTTAAAAAGTCGTTTAAACCAATACCATCTTTTTCTTCACCACCAACAATCGGTAGGTTTCCGAATGGATTTTTAGGTGTACGCTCGGTAATGGCCTGATCTAAATTTAAAAACAGTACCGAGTTGTTGGATACAACAACGGTTTTATCGCTATCGATTGATGATATCGCACCCACTACGATGACAAAGCAGATGATAAAGATGATAATCATCGATATGAAAAAGCCCAATATGGAGGCAAATAAATACTTAAAGAATTCTCTCATTTAAATGTTTTAATTTTGTGCAGTAAAGATATAAAAATACATGATGCTTAATAAAGCTTTAGAGTACCATACGGCTTATTTGTTACTGGGTGGGAATTTAGGGGATAGAGAAAGGAATTTAAAACGGGCCATCGACTTGTTAAACGAGAAAATTGGCGAAGTAACAGCGGTTTCCTCTCTTTATGAAACTGCGGCCTGGGGCAAAACCGATCAACCGGCT
>Ga0163161_10000479_pt1 | contig 32921 bp, 29 predicted proteins | sample S45metaG_FD_129847 | JGI IMG/M metagenome (GOLD analysis project Ga0163161, IMG submission 129847) | Switchgrass rhizosphere microbial communities from Kellogg Biological Station, Michigan, USA - S4-5 metaG | ecosystem: Host-associated > Plants > Roots > Rhizosphere > Soil | place: USA... | reverse complement strand
TATCCAGTATAACGAGGGTATTGCAGTAAACGACAATACGCCTATGACTTTAAGTTTTGTGGTATCGGCCCGTAAGCTAAAGCTGGGCAACGCAGAACACGAAAACGATTGGCCAAAAGCTTAATTATAATAAAACCGTTACGGGTTTCTTGCTAAAAGGCTGGTGCCCGTAACGGTTTTTGTGCTTTAGAGATGTGATATAAAGAGCTAATTATGGCTACTGATTTAGAATACATTAAGCTATTTAATTCCTGTACAGTTTCTCCGATAAAATCGGTTGAGATCAACCGGATTATTGATGATAAAATCATAAGCAATAAATCAAGATACCAGGCAGTTAGAAATAAACTGCTCAATTTAACCGAGTACACTTACCGCAATGCCTGCTTTGTAACAGAACCCGAGGATTTTTTCCTTAAAAGGAATCCGAAAATCGGCAACAGTTTTTTTAGTAGAACATTTCTAGATCACAGTGTTTTCTCTGAAAATACAGGTATTCCTTGGTACTTTATCGCCTGTGTTCACTATAGAGAAAGTAATGCTGACTTAACCAAACACCTGCATAATGGCGATCCGCTCAGTGGTTTTACCAGACAGCATCCCGCTAACAGGCCAAAAATTAATCACGGGCCACCATTTACTTTTGAGGAAAGTGCGGTTGATGCCCTAAAACTACGCGGCCTTGATAAAGAAACAGTTTGGTCTTTGCCAAAGGTTTTGCTGCGTTTAGAGCAATACAATGGCATAGCAAAAGCCTATCAGAACAATAATATCAATTCGCCTTATCTATGGGGCGGTTCTAATCTTTACACTAAAGGTGGTTTTCCGAGAGATCATTTTTTTAGTCTCAATTATGTAAATAAACAAATTGGAACAGCTGTAATCTTAAAAGTTATGGAAAATAGGGGATTAATTAATATACCGAGACAATAGCATGAAAACAACGGGCATCTTATTTTTTTCTCTGGTATTCCTGCTGTTTTCTTGTAGCGCAAAGCATGGTGATCAGCAATCAAATGAAATTGGTCATGCTGATACTGCTGTAAAGAAGAAAATAGATGCTGGTTCAGTCAAGACAAGTTCTCTTGAGAAATTGGCTGCGCAAATGGTAACCTCCAGAGAAAGTTATCTGAATGATGGAAAAACTGATGCCGAAGAAGTATTCATAAAGGCATTTATTGAGGCCTTAAAACAACCAAAGGCTTTTGAGGCAGACTTTGCCAACCTAAAGAAATATGAGATTAATGTATTAACTGCCGACGACCATAAACTTAGGCTGTTTTATTGGCTTTCTCCCTATTCCGGTACGATGTGGCATGTGCAGAATATTGTTCAGTACCAAGGTGAAGATAACACTATAACCGCGGTTTTATTTAATAGTCTTTACGAAGATAAAAATGATGAAGGTGGGCCTACACCTTTTTTTGAGCATATATATCATTTAAATACCTCCCCTCAAAAAACATATTTGCTTACAGGTTATGGACAAATGAGCGGTACTGAACCGTATAGTGTAAGTCATGCGCTAATCATTAACCATTCAAAATTTAGCATCAACAAGCCCTTATTTAAATTGGGGAAAGCAGTCAAAACTCAATTGTTTGCGTCTGCCACCCTTAAAGAGGATCAGGATAAAGAAAAACTTATGGCACAATTGGCCATGATTTATAATTCACAAGATAAAACCATTAGTTATCCGGAGGTTAACGAAACGAAAAACGGATCGGTTTTCAGTGGAAAAAGAAAAGTTTTAACCTTTCGGGATGGAATGTTCAAGTAATAATCACTTTATTATTTAGCTCGCATGGAAAAGAAATTAATTACCGAAATTAATATAGAAGATAAAGCAATTACCCATTTTGCTTCATTTAGCTTAAGACAAGCGTTTAATGCACACCATTATTTCGAGTTGCGATTTAATCATGATCAGATGGGGTCGCCGGGGATGATCAGTCTAAACGACAGTCGCGACTTTGTGGGTAAAACTTTAACAGCATCATTTGGTTACGATTCCGGTAGTTTACAGGGCTTTGCTGGTTTGGTAACCAAAGTGGAGCTTGCGCAAAGCCATGGTTATCACGGCGTATTGATTGTGAGTGGTTATAGCCCAACCATTTTGATCGATCGAGGTCCGGATCTGGGTTCTTATCTTGATAAAGATTTAAATACGATCGTAAATCTTGCTACATCGGATGTTCCCTCAAACGATATTAAAATTGTGGCCAATGCCGCCAGAAAGGAACCAATTGACTATTTGATCCAATACCGTGAAAGTGATTTCGATTTCCTGAACAGATTATCGGGCGAGTACCACGAATGGTTTTATTATGATGGTAAACAGCTAAATTTTGGCAGGCCGGATGATCAGAAAGAAATTGCACTAATTTATGGGCGTGATGTACAAAATCTGCAATACGCCATGGAAATTGCACCCATTAAGAATAAACGTTTTGCTTATAATCCTAAACAGGATGAGATGCTTCAGAGTGAAAGTAGTGGGCAAAGTGATGGGTCGCCCGATCTGGCGCATGCCATAAAGGTATCGAATGCCATGTACAGCAAAACTTTTAACCAACCATCGCTGATCCGGGTAGATAATAGCAATGATATTAAGAACCATGTGCTGAATGAGGAAAAAGCACATATAAGCGACCTTTTAAAGGTAAATGCCAGTGGCGATAATGCTGCTTTGGGCATAGGAAGCATTGCCGAAATTACGATGAGTGTCAGAAAAGAACTGTCCTTTTCTACAGAAAGTCTTGGTAAATTTCTTGTCACTACTATTAATCATAATATCGATGGGACAGGCAAATATTACAATACTTTCGAAGGTGTGGTCTCAACAACAGAGCGCCTATCAGTAAAAAATTACAGGAAACCGAATCCTGATATGCAGTTAGCAGATGTAATTGACAATGCCGACCCACAAGGGCAGGGGCGCATTAAAGTGAAATTTAAATGGGCGTGTAAAACCAACGATGTTACAGAATGGCTACGGGTAATTACACCAGATGCAGGAAGTAGTGATAAAGTGAGCAAAAACAGGGGTTTTGTATTTATCCCCGAAATTGGCGATCAGGTAGCTTTAACTTTCGAAGAAGGCAATATCGCAAGGCCAATTGTATTGGGTTCGGTATTTCACGGCAAAAGTGGTAGTGGCGGCAGCTCCAGTAATAACAGCAAAAGTTTGACCTCCAAAAGCGGACATACTTTTACAATGGATGATGGCGGGGGGATGCTGCTAAAAGATAAGACGGGTTTAAATCATATTTCAATTGATGGAAAAAATGCTATTGTGGTTACTACTGATAATAGTATTAAGCTTCAAACAGGAAACGTGATGATTATCATGGATAAGGAAACAGATAAGATCATTATCCAGGCTAAAAACATAGAAATCCGCGCTGCAGACGATTTTAAGGTAACCGGAGATGGGGCACCAAGTAAAAATGGAAGTATGGAGTTTGAGAGTAAACTTTCTATTGTCTCGAAAAATGAACTATCGCTAAATGGAGAGAGTTCTGCCAGTTTAAACGGAAAAGATGTGAATATTGTAGGGAGTAAAACCGTTATCGATGGTTCGCCGGTTAAAATAAATTCTTAATATGGAGAAAGTATTCGAGAAAAATTATCAGCTGCAGGTTAAGGGAAATGTTAAGATGCTAACCATGATGGATAGTTTTTCTACCATCGGACAGTATACTTTATCGCATTTCGGGCAAAATTCCATTAAACCAGAACTACAAGATTACCTAATAGAGGAAAAAGAAGTTAAGTTAACAGAATATTATGATCCAAACACGTTTCAGCTAATAGAATATGTAAATAAACTAGCGTACATCTACAGTAATCAACAGGTTTGCATAAATAGTGACGGAAATATAAAAGGATTGTTAAATCTTCCTGAGATAAAATCAAAATGGGATAAGCTAAAAAAAGAATTGATGCAGACTAATCCTATTGCAGCATTTGAGATTATCAGGCATAAAGAAAGAGAATTATCCAATCCCCCTGAGTTGTTAGAGAACCTTGAGAATACTCATTTTATGCATTTATTTTTATATGCTTTCAATTATACTGCTGATGGGGTTGAGTATCAAAAAAAAAGAAGTGTGAGGGATAGGATGGGGATCGGGTTTTTAATTCCGGTAAACCAAAATTTTTCGTCAGAGGTGATCGAAGACGGCTATGTGATAAATGTTGAGGCTACATTGGATGATAAGGATAAAATAGATAAACAAATGATAGCGAAGGTTACCGGGCAAAAAGACTTTGATATTAAGCACTATACACAGGCATCATTTACTTATAGTGCATCAGGTATATTACAGGGCGCTGAAATGAAAGTGTTCGAACAGATAAATAATGATTATAAATCAGATTTATATTTAAATCTGAATAGCATTTAGTTTATGGCTAATGAAGACCTACAATGGCTGACAGAAAAGCACTACCTGGTTTGTCCTAAGGGTGCTATGTTTAAACAGATGAAGGTAACCAGTCAGGATCAGGTTACCTTCAGTGGCAATAAGGTAGCTACAACAGCAGATACCATGAAGGCCAATGTTTTTATATGTTTGGGCAGTATGGCATTTATGGCTGGTGCTATAGCGGGCTTATTGGTGGCCGCTCTGGCTTTGTTGGCCGTGCCCGTTGCCGGATGGGCTTTGGCATTAATTATCGGTGGTGCTTTATTGCTTGCTATTGGTGCAGGTTATATGAAATGTAAAACCAATGCCGCGGCCAGAATTTGGGTAAATTCTTCCCCAAATCTCATCATTCATAAAAAAGAAGGTTTGGTTGTTGGCCAAAGCCAGTTAAGCTGCCCGCCAGAAGGCGCAATGATTGACATTAAGGAAACGTTTTGGGAAGCCATGATGAGTACCACGATGAATAATGTTGGGCATATTGCAAACTTTGCTTTTGGTTTTTTGGCAGGTCGTGGTATGGGTAGTATGGCCGGTACACTGGGCACCCAAGGTTTAAGGGCGGCAGGGACAGAGTTTCTTGCTGTTGCCAGAACAGAAATGGGTGCCATGTTTAACCCTGCATCTTTATTTGGTAAAATGGGCTGGTTTTGTAGAGCCATGAGGGGTTTTGGCATGTTTGGAGCATATAAGGGGCAGTATGATATCTGGACCAACGAAGAAATGAGTGTTACCGATAAGTTGCTGGCCAGCGGACAGGAGCTTATACTGGCTATTTTTGCGGCGAAAGGAGCTTCGCTGGTGTGTTTCCCGGCAGGTACTACTGTACATACCAGTAATGGGTTAATGTATATCGAAGATATTGTGGTAGGTGCTTTAGTGTGGACGGTAAATGAAACCAGCGGACAAAGAGAACTAAAACCCATTACACAAACACACCGCCGCACCACGTTAACCATGATGGTTGTTGAACTGCAAAATGGAACTATATTTGAGGTAACTCCAGAGCATCGTTTCCTGGTAAATGAGGAATGGAAAGAAATTCAGTCTATTTCTGTTCTTGACGAATTGGAACTGATTGATGGCGAGAAAATTAAAGTCAAAAATGTTGGTTTTATAAGTAAAAGCGCTATTGTTTACAATTTTGATGTACAGGATAATGAAAATTATTTTGTTACAGAAGGTGGGGTGCTGGTACATAATGGGTACACACGGGGTAGCCATTTTGATGAAAAGGGAAAACTTAAGCCAAATCAAAGCTACAAAGCTGGCAAAAATCAGTATGATTATACCACTGATGCACAAGGTAGATTAAAGACTGCAAAAGCAGATAAATTAAAAATGAGTGGAGAAGATCGCCTTCCACATAAAAAAAGTACGCCTGGTAAGCTTAAAGGTGATCATGCGGGCCATTTAATAGGTGATAGATTTGGAGGCTCGCCTGATTATGATAACTTAGTTTCCCAAACAAGTAAGGTAAATTTAAGTGAATTTAAAAAATTGGAAAACCAATGGGCTAAAGCACTTGATGGGGTTCCGCCGAAAGATGTAAAAGTAAATATTAAAGTTAATTATCCAGATGCAGTAAGTAAACGACCTTCGAGTTTTGATGTGCGTTATACAATTGATGGAAAACCATATAGACAAGTTTTAACGAATTAATAAGATGAATAAAGAACAATTTGAAGAAGAAACACAAAATATTTTTACGAGAATGGTCGAACTGGCATTCGAATTTGTAAATAGAAATACTGTAGATATTGATGGTATATACATTTTTGTTTCGTTGGAAAATGGCTATTTCTTTAATGTTTATTATAAGGTGAATGGACACTATACAGAAATAAATAACATTAATAACTATGCTGAAGAGCAATTTGACCTTTCAATGGATCGGATGTTTGATATGCTCGACCTCGGAACTGAAGATGCAGAGGCACTGAAAGAAGTTTTTGAAAAGTATAATGAGGAAGTCCCTAAATCTGTTAAACTATATTATCATCCTAAAACTGAAAGCTTTGAGGCAAAATTGGGGTATGATACGTTATTTACTGGTGATGCTGAAAAAACGGCTGGCAGCGTTTTTGATGATTGGCTCAATGAATTGAGTGAAGCATAAATGCCAGTCTATGAGCCTGGATGTAAGCTTTTAGTTAATTTGATTTTTAAAATTAATGATGAGATGAATTAAGCCTTATCCTGCAACAACAGCTTGATTACATTTTTTAGTGCGGGGTTTCGGTTAGATTCTTTCCAGATCATGTAGAGCTCCGTTCTTTGCGGAATATGGGTAAGCTCTACAAACTTTACGTTTTCCTGATAGCCATATTGCAGGGCGGTGGGTACAATGGCAATGCCTAAACCTTCTTCTACCAGTTTGTAAATGGTGAGCGCATTGACTGATTTGTGATAGGTTTTGGGTTTAAAGCTATGATCTTCGCAAATGCTCATCATCAGGTCGTAATAGAATGGACTGTCATCACTCGAGAAAAAGATAAAGGGTTCATTGCCCAATTTTTTTACTGCTTCAAATGATGCTTTTTTCATGGGATGGCTTTTAGGCAATACCAGCGAAAAAGTATCCTGATGGATCATGTGTTTAGAAATACCGGGTTTAAACTGTTGCATCCTCACAAAGCCTAGGTCGAGCATGTCTTTTTCCAATAGTTCGATCTGTAACTTATTAGGCATTTCGTCCAGATTGGTTCTGATTTCTGGAAAATCTTTATTGAGTTTAAAAATAACTTCGGGTACGATTTTCTGTGCTGCTGAACCTAAAAAACCAATGCGAAGTTCGCCCTGTTTGCCTTCATTAATACTGCTGATCTGTTTTTTAATGTTTTCGATATGGCTGAACAGAAAATCTACCTCATCTTTTAGGTACAGGCCTGCTTCAGTAAGCTCCACCTTTTTTTTATTACGATCGAATAATGAAGCGTTAAAAATCTCCTCCATCTGTTTAATCTGCCGGCTTAGACCTGGTTGAGAAATAAAAAGGCGGTCTGCAGCCTTTCTAAACTTTAGTTCCTCAGCCAAAACCTGAAAATATTTTAAGTGCCTAAGTTCTATCTGATAACCCATAGTTATTACATGATGATGCAATTGGTATTTATAGGTATCAAATATAGGGCTTATTTTTGTTTAAAACCTTTTAACATGAGTGAGCAGCAGATTTTTAATTACGGAACAGATCATTTAACTGCTAAATTGGCTTTGGCCATCAGCAATGGCGAGATAAAAGGCGTATTAAGCCCAAGTACCCGCGATAAAGTGTTGGAAAGCAGTAAGGTAGTTGAGCGGATAGCGGTTTCAGGTAAAGCCGTTTATGGTATCAATACTGGTTTCGGACCACTGTGTACTTCGATGATTTCGGCGGTTGATACCCGCAAATTACAAGAGAATATCTTGAAAAGTCATGCTGTCGGCGTTGGAGAGCCGATAGATAATGAAATATCAAAACTGATGTTGGTTTTAAAACTACAGGCTTTAGCTCAGGGATATTCAGGTATTAAAATCGAAACGCTCGATCGAATGATCTGGTTTTTAGAAATCGGTGCTACACCGGTAGTACCCAAACAAGGTTCTGTTGGTGCATCCGGCGACCTTGCTCCTTTATCTCACCTCTTTTTGCCTTTAATTGGCTTAGGAAAGGTTCATTACAAAGGCGAAATTCTTGCAACAGTTCAGCTTTTACAAGAATATCAGATGAGTCCGCTGCAATTGGGGCCAAAAGAAGGCTTGGCCCTCATTAATGGTACCCAGTTTATTGCTGCACACGCTGTTAAAGTGGTACAGCGATTAGAAAATGTGCTGGCTTCGGCTAATATCATTTCGGCGATGATGATAGAAGGATTACAAGGCTCCGAAAAACCTTTTCATTCGCAGCTTCATCAGCTTAGGCCTTATCCGGCAAATATTGCGGTGGCGGAGCAAATACGCAAACTCTTGCAAGGTTCTGAAATTATGAAATCGCATGCCGATTGTGCCAAAGTGCAGGATCCATATTCGTTAAGGTGTATTCCACAGGTACATGGCGCTTCCAGAACGGCATGGATACACTTAAAAGAAGCTTTAGAAATCGAACTGAATTCGGTAACCGATAACCCTGTAATATTTAATGACGATTTAACGATCAGCGGCGGTAATTTTCATGGTCAGCCATTGGCCTTACCGCTTGATTATGCCTGTTTAGCTGCCTCGGAAATCGGGAACATCAGCGACCGTAGGATTTATCTTTCCCTGGAAGGAAATACACCGGGTGTACCTAAACTCCTGATGAAAGAAACTGGATTAAATTCGGGTTTTATGATTGTTCAATATACCTCTGCTGCTTTGGCCAGTGAAAATAAAGGACTTTGTTTTCCGGCCAGTGCCGATAGTATTCCAACTTCTTTAGGTCAGGAAGATCATGTGAGCATGGGTTCGATCAGCGGGCGTAAAGCGCTTCAGGTGATCGAAAATGTAGAAAAAATCCTGGGGATTGAACTATTTTGTGCCGCACAGGCCATTGATTATCATCAACCATTAAAACCGGGTAAAATACTGGCTGCGGTACACGATTTTGTACGTACCGAAATTGATCATTTTGAGGAAGATCAGATTATGTACGATAGGATGGAGAATGCCATTAAAATGGTACAAAAAGGTAAAATTGTCGCCGTTGCAAACGAGGCAGAATCAACATTGGATTAAGCGTTTAAAATTGCAAAACATGGATTTTAAAGGACAGATACTGGCAGGTATTCCTTCAACATTGCCTGCGCACAAAAACAGAAATACAGCACTAAGCCATGCGCCTGTAAGAAAGGATGTTTTAAATACAGATGAGAAAAAACTGAGCATTAAAAATGCTTTACGTTATTTCCCAAAAGAATGGCACCAGACACTTGCGCAAGAATTTTTAGCTGAACTGGAAAACTACGGACACATTTATATGTACCGTTTTATGCCCGATTATGCCATTTATGCAAGAGACATAACGGCATATCCCTGCCGTACTGTTCATGCTGCGGCAATTATGCTTATGATCCAGAATAATTTGGATCCGGCGATTGCGCAGCACCCTGAAGAGCTGATCACTTATGGCGGAAACGGAAGCGTATTCCAAAACTGGGCGCAGTATCTTTTAACCATGCAATACCTGGCTACAATGACCGACCAGCAGACGCTGAATATTTATAGCGGGCATCCGCAGGGATTATTTCCATCAAGTAACGCTGCACCACGAGTTGTAGTTACCAATGGTATGATGATTCCCAACTATTCTTCACCTGAGGATCTTGAAAAGTTTAACGCTTTAGGTGTAACTCAATACGGCCAGATGACGGCAGGTTCGTATATGTATATAGGGCCACAGGGCATTGTTCATGGTACGGCCATTACCTTAATGAATGCTTTCCGCAAAAAGGGTTTTTATGGAAAGGATACTGCTGGCAAAGTTTTTCTTACTGCAGGATTAGGTGGTATGAGCGGCGCACAAACCAAGGCGGGCAATATTGTGGGCTGTATTACGGTGTGTGCAGAGGTAAATCCTAAGGCTGCAACCAAAAGGCATCAACAAGGCTGGGTAGATGAACTGATCGATAATTTGAATGAATTGGTTAACCGTGTGATACTTGCCCAAAAAGGAAAAGAAACGGTGTCTCTGGCATACATTGGCAATATCGTTGACGTTTGGGAGCGGTTTGATCAAGAAGATATTGAAGTGGCTATTGGTTCTGATCAAACTTCTTTGCATAATCCATATTCTGGAGGCTATTATCCGGTAGATTTAAGTTTTGTTGAAGCAAATGAAATGATGGCTAATGCAGCTGATCAGTTTAAAGTTTATGTTCAGGATTCGTTAAAAAGACAAGCAGCAAGCATTAACAAACATACTGCCAAGGGAACTTATTTTTTCGATTATGGAAATGCCTTTTTGCTGGAGTGCGGTAGGGCAGGTGCTGATGTAACGTCTCCAAATGGGATAGATTTTAGATATCCATCTTACGTAGAAGATATTTTAGGTCCACTATGTTTTGATTATGGTTTTGGCCCATTTAGGTGGGTTTGTGCCTCAGGCAACGAAAAGGATCTCGATTTAACCGATCAAATAGCTAAAGAGGTGATGGAAGAGATTAAAGTTAGTGCCCCGGCAGAAATACAGCAACAATTGCAGGATAATATCAATTGGATCAGTGCGGCAAAGGAAAATAAACTTGTGGTAGGCTCAAAAGCCCGGATTTTATATGCCGATGCTGAAGGAAGGGCAAAGATTGCGCTGAGGTTTAACGAAGCGATTAATACCGGCCAATTATCGGCGCCAGTTATTCTTGGGAGAGATCATCATGATGTAAGCGGAACAGATTCTCCATTTAGGGAGACCAGCAATATTTACGATGGGAGCAGGTTTACTGCAGATATGGCTATTCATAATGTAATTGGCGATAGTTTTAGGGGCGCCACATGGGTTTCGATCCACAATGGTGGTGGTGTTGGCTGGGGAGAAGTAATAAATGGTGGTTTCGGAATGGTATTGGATGGAAGCGAACAAGCTGCTGAAAAACTACAGAACATGCTTTTTTATGATGTAAACAACGGCATTGCCAGAAGAAGCTGGGCACGAAACAAAGAAGCCCGCTTTGCTATCGAACGCGAAATGGAACGGACGGGTACTTTAAAAATTACACTGCCAAATTTGGTTGATGATGAGGTTTTGGAGGGATTGGAGATAGATTAGCCTTTTTTGTCATTCTGAACGCAGTGAAGAATCTTTTTAGGTAACAGCACATACCGAAGAGAAAGATTCTTCGTTTCACTCAGAATGACAAACAAATAGATCGTTTAAGTTCTGCAACGACAATTTTCCAGAAAAACCTTAGCGCAATTGCTAAAACCTTTGTGTTCCTTGCGGTTAAAAATGCAACGATTAACTCAATGGCAAAGTAAAATAAAAAACAGAACCCTTACCCTCTTCGCTTTCTACCCATATCCGGCCGCCATGCCTTTCAATAATTTCAGCGCTTAAGTAAAGCCCAATTCCAAAACCCGAAATGGTATGGTTACCCTGCACGCGGTAATAACGTTCAAAAAGTTTATCAATATCCTCTGGCTTTATACCTATTCCCTCATCTTTAATCTGAATTTCGACCTCAGTATGATGCAATTTGCAGGTAATCTCAATACTTGTACCATTATCTGAGTATTTTAAGCCGTTGCTGATCAGGTTAGAAATGACATTCCCGATTTTATTCCTATCGGCATTAATGTTAACCTCGCATGTTGGGTTTAATATAATTTGATGCGAAGATTGTGATACATAAGTTTCCTCGATGGTTTCTTTCAGCAGTTCATCCAAGCTAAAGTTTGTTTTTTCGATAAGCAGTTTACCCGATTCTAAACGCGATACATTTAAGAAACCATTAATCATAGTAGTCATTTTTCTGATCTGGCTGTGCGCTTTATCTAAAGCGATAATGGCATAATTGTCTTCATCTTTTTTTGCTTTGCGCTGTAAAACCTGCACGAAACCATTAATTGCAGTTAGCGGTGTTTTTAACTCGTGACTGACCATTCCGATGAAGTCGTTTTTTCGAAGCTCATCTAATTTTTGTTCCGTAATATCAATGAAAAGACCAGAATACTCCGTTGGGTTTCCTTGTTGGTCTAAAAATACACGCCCGGTTGCTCTAACCCATTTTTCCTGTCCATTGATTAAATTGTTAATCGGGTATTCGGTATCACTGGGTAAATGGTTTTTCATGGCATTATCAAGCGCCGAAAAAAGCATTTTATGGTAATCCGGATTTACGGCCTTCATAATCATATCCATTTCAGCAGGTTTATCTAAAGGCAATCCCAGCAATTCCTTAACAAAGCTAGACAAGGTAATTTTAAGTGTTTTCGGATTGATACTCCAGGTACCCATTCTGCCCGTTTCTATAGCCTGTCTGAGTTTTTCCTCACTGTCTGATAGTTTATTGGTGTACTTGATAAGGTCATCATGCGTTTTAGCAAGTTCTTCATTTGTAGTGGCCAGCTCTTCGTTTGCTGCAGCCATTTCCATATTTATGCCTTGCAGTTCTTCCTGATAAAGTTTTCGCTCGGTAATATCAGGGCTTACTGTAGCGAAGGCAATTATTTGATCGCTTTCTTCATTTCGAATGGCAAAGCCATTCCATTCAATCCAAAAAGGAATCCCTGTTTTTTCATTCCAGAATCGGATCTCCTTTCTGAAGGTGTTATTCTTTAAAATCCCTGGTAGAATTTCCTCCGCCATTAATCGATCCTCAGGAAAAACACAATCTAAGATTGTTCTGTTCGAAATGCCAGACCAACCTAGTTTTTGTAATGCAGCAGGATTTAGGTACTGGATTGACATATCCAGTTCGGCAATGCCTATAAATTCTGAACTCGCTTCTATAAGTTTGTTCAGGTTAAGGCGCTCTATTTCAATTAACTTCCGTTCTGTAATGTCTATGCAAGAGCTAATGTAACCGGCGAATGAGCCATCGGCATGAAAACGTGGAGGGCCACTAGCAAGCAACCATCTGTAGTCGCCTTTTTTAGTGAGAATTCTAAATTCGCCGGTAAAAGGTTTTTGTTCGGCAAGGGCCGAAAGGTAAATATTTACATACCTGTCCCGGTCTTCAGGATGAATTAAATCTGCCCAGCCAAAGTCGAGCAGGTCTTTTATTGACCGGCCAGTAAGTTTTACCCACGGTTTATTAAAATAAATGGCTTTTCCACTTTCATCCCCAACAGCAATAAAGATGTCGGTTCCCTCGGCCATGGTTTTGAACCGTTTTTCGCTTTCCGAAAGTTGATTAAAACGTTCAACAACCCTTAGTTCCAGCTCGTTATTTAAAACGTGTAGTGTTTCTTGTGTTTCCTGGAGTTCTTCATTGGTGGCAACAAGCTCTTCGTTGGTTGTGGCAAGTTCTTCTACTGTTGCGGCCAGTTCTTCATTTAAAGTTTGTTCGCGTTGTAGCGCCTCTTCTCTTTCAAGCGCCTGTTCTACAGCCTGCTGTCTAAGTACCCGGTCGCTTACATCAATTGCCGTATGTAAAATGCAAATGGTTTTACCCGCATCGTTTTTTATAGCCCGGTATTCAAAATCAAAATAAAATGTTTGCAGTTTACCGTCGATCACCAAATCCGCTGCGGTATCTTTTCCTGAGATAACTAGGCCTTCTAACCAAACTTTTCTGAACATATCGATAAAAGGCTGTCCTTTAAGCTCAGGTAAAGCCTCTTCTAGCGATTTTCCGATCACACTCCTGTCTTTTCCCCATATTCTGAGCATTGCATCGTTTGCTGTCTGAATTATAGCCGTTTCGCCAACGTGTACAGCGGTTGCCGTATGCGTTAAATTAAAAACTTCCAATAACTGCTCATGGCTCAAAAGAAGGCTGGATTGACTCATATGGATGTTTAAGGAATAATCTAAAATAAATATTTTAAGGTTTTAAAGTAAATTTAAATCACAAACCTAAACATGATTTTTTCGATATAAACTATATACTAACCATAACCTCCTTAAAAAGTTTTTTAATGATGTGAATTTCTGATGCATACTGGGTATTTTTCCTACAACCAAAGTATAAAGTGTTGGTCAGTTTTGAAGTCCCTTCCCAAATTACTTTTACTTTCCCTTCTTCAACTTCTTTTTTGCAAAGAAAATCGGGTATAATAGCCAGGCCTTTTCCTCCGGATAAGCAGCGCACAATCGAATTGAGGTTAGGTACAATGTAGTTAGGACGGAAATCGGCATGCTTGCCAAAGTTAAGCTGCCAGAAACGTAGAAGGTGCTCCATATCGCCAGCTGTTCCATACCATTTCTGCTGTTTTAACCAGGCTTCCATTCCGGTTAAATCTTTCTCTTTAACTAACGAATTAAAAGTTTGCCCATCAGTTTCTATGCCACCTACTAAAACAATGGTTTCAGAAGAAAAAGCCTCATGTTCTACATTGGCCGAATTGCCTTTTTGTGGGGTAATAATCAGGTCTAAAATACCTTTATCCAATTGATCTAACATTTCAGGATATTCGCCAAAACGGATAATTACATTAAAAGGAAGTGTAGAAATATACTGCTCGAGCGTAATCTGAAAAGTTTCAAAACACATGCCTACGCTAATGGTTGGTGTATGTTTTTCTGTGCTTTTTTGAAAATGCTTTTCAGCATCCTCAAGTTTTGTAAGCGGCTCTACAATGAAATTATAAAGCACTTTTCCCTTTTCGGTCGGGATCATCTTCCTGCCCGTACGCTCGAATAGCTTGTAGCCAACGTAACTTTCTAAAGAACTTAAGTGCAAACTTACCCCAGGCTGTGAAATAAACAGATTTTCTGCCGCACCAGTTAAGGTTCCTGTTTTATAAATTGCCTTAAAACTTCTGTACCACTCTAAATTAACCATTATCTTACTATTATAATTCTGATACAAAGCTATGAATTAACTTGTTTTAATAATAGATTTAGGCGCTGTAATTTTGTCTTATCAATAGAAAAAACGAAATGACAAAAATATTCATTATCAACGGGGGGCAAAAGTTTGGTCACTCTGGTGGCAGGTTTAACGAAACAATAGCTGATGCTACAGCCAGTTTCTTTTCCTTATTAGCAGATTTCGAAGTAAAAACAACTAATATCAATCATAATTACGATCCGAAAGCGGAAGTAGAAAAATATGTTTGGGCAGATGTTGTAATTTATCATACACCCATCTGGTGGTTTCAGTTACCACATGGGTTTAAACAATATATCGATGTTGTATTTACTGAAGGGCATAAAAAAGGAATCTATGCAAGTGATGGCCGCAAAGCAGATAATCCGACAAGAAACTATGGTACCGGCGGGATGTTGCATGGCCGTAAGTACATGGTAACATCATCGTGGAACGCACCCAAAGAAGCATTTACCTTACCTGAAGAATTTTTTATGGAAACCAGTGTAGATGATGGTGTATTGTTTGGTTTTCATAGAATGAACGCTTTTACCGGAATGGAACGCATAAATGGCATCCATTTTCACGATGTAGAAAAGAATGCAGATATTAGGAGTGCGCTTGAATTGCACCATGAACATTTAACCCAAAAATTTTTAAATACAGCAGTATATGAGCATTTATCTAACAGCAATTGTTAAAAGTAAGAAAGAAACCACAGCGGCATTAAGAACTATGCTGTTGGATATGGTTGTAAATTCCCGTAAAGAGGAAGCCTGCATCCAGTACGATCTGCACGAAGCAGCAGAGGGTAATACTTTTATTTTTCAGGAAGAGTGGAAAGATCATGCAGGTTTGGATCTCCACGATCAACAGCCTTATATTTTAGCCTTTGTAGCGCAAGCAGATACGTTGACGGATGGCGTTGTAATTTATAAAACAGAAAAACTGGCCTAATTACAGTTTTGCACGCTTTGCTGTTAACGAAGAACCCGCAGAAGCAATAACAACGAAAGCCACGGCAAAACACTCTTTTAAAGTGAGGTATTCTTGTAAAAAAACGAGTGCAGCTAATGATGCCATCGCGGGTTCGAGGCTCATTAAAATACTGAAAGTCCGGGCAGGGAGCTGCTTAAGGGCTCTCATTTCGAGGGTGAATGGGATGGCGCTTGATAGTAGAGCAAGCGCTGCCCCTAAGCCCAGTAATTTCGGATTCAGGCCACTTAAACCGCCGCTAAAAATGCCAAATGGTAAGATGACCAGGGTAGCGAATAACATGCCAATGGCAACAGCATCACCGCCTTTCATTATTTTTGAGATTCTACCACCCAGTATAATATAGGCTGCCCAAAAAATACCTGCTAAAAGTGCCAATAATACACCAAAAACATTTAGTCCTGTACTGGTCCAGGGGGCAATTAGTGCAATGCCGGCTGCGGCCAGTATTACCCAAAGGAAATCTACAGGTTTTTTAGATCCAAAAATAGCCAGGCCCAATGGGCCAACAAATTCTAAAGTTACGCCTAAACCGATCGGAATTCTTGCTATAGCCATATAAAATACCATATTCATTACCCCTAAGCAAACACCATATAGCGTAACGTATTTCCATTGTTTGGTATTTAGTTTAAATAGGTTTGGCCTGAAAGCAATTAGTAAGATGACTGCTGATAAACCGATCCGTAACGATGCGGTAGCAGCGGCGCCAATTTGTGGAAAAAGCCCTTTTGCAATTGCCGCCCCACACTGCACACTGATAATAGACAGTAAAACGGCTGGTATGGGTGGGATATTGATTTTGCTTTTCATTTGTTGCTCGTAAATGAGGCGCAAAATTACGGAATTATAACCTGCAGATATTTTAAAATAAAAAAAGGGAGAATCAGATTACGCTAATTCTCCCTCTAAATTGATTTTTTCGGCTATTAACAAAAAAGTTCCTGTTCGTCTCTATTTTCGGTCGGAATTTTCTTTAAGAAATCATCAAATGCCGGTCCCTCATTATCAGAGTAGATGCCGTAAGCATCTAATATATACCCAATATTTTTTCCCTGATCTTCTACCAGATACAATACTGAATTGTCTGCAGGGTCTGAGTCTCCTTCAAAACGATAAGTTTTAACAATGGTTAAATCTTCGGGGCTATAAATTTTTCCGAGCGATTTACTTTGCATCTTACCATGATCAGAAATTTTTAATTCGTTATCTTTTCTTTTCAGCCTCAATTTCTCCAAAATTTGACTTAAAGTGTTCATTGCAATTGGCTGTTCCATAGTTATACGATTTTATACTGTTTAAACAAGTGGCATCCGAAATGGTTTTCCTATCGTTCTTTTTAAAGCAAACTAAATGATTGTCAATCTGTTTCTTATCTAAACTAAATTTTTATAAAAATGAAAAAATATCTTTTAAGCTTAGCTATTGCAGGCGTAGCACTTATCAGTGCTTGTGCCAAAACCGACAAAGAAATTGCCCAGGCCACTTTAACCGAAACAGCTGATAATACAAAAACCATTGGGACAGCAAAGTTTTATGAATTAAGCGATGGAAAAATTAAGATGGACATCGAGATGAATTTCGCTGCGCGTGCAGATAGTAATGTTGCGGTCCACTTTCATGAACATGGCGATTGTGGCAATATGGGCGAAAATACTCACGGCCATTGGAATCCAACTAAAGAAGCTCATGGCAAATGGGGATCTGCTGCCTATCACAGCGGTGACATTGGCAACATCATGTTGGATAATAAAGGCCATGCTACGCTTTCGGTTACTACCGATAGATGGAGTATCAAGGATGGCGATATCAAAAACATTATCGGCCGTGGAATTATTGTGCATGGCGGTACCGATGATTATACTACACAACCAACCGGTAATTCAGGGCCACGTGTAGGTTGTGGTGTAATTGAAGCGGTGAAGTAATTATATTAATATGATCGTCATTGCGAGAAGGCTTTTCAGCCGACGAAGCAATCTTAGTGCAGTAGTCATAAACCCACAGTTGTAAGAATGCTTCGTCGTTCCTCCTCGCAATGACGACTTTTCTTAAGCGGTTAAATTTTTTAACCGCTTTTTTTATGCAATTTGATGGGGCTTGTCATCATCATTAAAAACCTAAATTATTATGGCAACACTAAACGAATCTCAAAGCGGCAAGGCTGCAAAAGGAAGAACCAAAAAAACAACACCAAGGGTAGATCTCACCGCAATGGTTGATCTGATGTTTTTATTGACTGCGTTTTTTATGCTCACCACTTCATTAGGTACTTTAAATGCGGCAGATATTGCCAAACCCGTGAAAGACGATGGTGTAATTGTACAACCGTATCCCGAATCCCGTACCATGACCATCCTGCTCGGCAAAAACAACAAGACCGTTTGCTACATGGGAACAATAGAAAAGGCAGATATGCACATCATACCTGTAGCAAACATTCAAAAAGAAATCAGTAAAAATGAAAAAATGGTTGCAGAAACCCATCAGCACAATCCGGCCAAATACATGATCGTTATTATCAAGCCAGCTAAAACGGCTAAGTTCCAGGATTTTGTTGATGTAATTGACGAAATGAAAATTGCCAATATTAAATCGTATGCCATTGACGATGATCATATTGCAGAAAAGGAGACTGTATTTATGAAAATGAACGGCATCTGATCAAGCTATTTTTTTTAAGCAGGCTAAAAAAACAGCGAATAAAAAGAATATAAAGCGGTTTAAAGCTAATGAATAAATTGAATATGAAAACTAATACCCTAGTTTTTTGGTCGTGATTGCGTTTTTTGTGTAATTGAAGGCGTTTTTTTAGATTATTAACGAATCGTTACGTTTGTGTTAGATGCTTAATACTACATCCATATAGCTAATAATGTTACATTCGTCGAAGTGTTTGGCCAAGCATCAGGCGCATCCCGAAAAGCCTTCAAAAGAGTAGGGGTCTTAAAACTCAAAAAAAATCTAGTATGAAAAGTTTAGAATTAAAAAACCTTGGTGTTAAAGAAATGAACACAACTGAAATGTCACAAGTTGAAGGTGGTGGTATTATTAACAATACATTAAACGAACTTTTAACTTCTCTTGCAGGAACTTTAAATGCAGTTGGTACAGACACTTCAGCATTTTTAAGCAAAACAGTAACCAATGTTTTGAAACTTGTTTGGAGTCTATAAGCAAATTTATTGTATCCGCTGTTCTGGCTTTCCAGAGTAGCGGATGCTTTACGATTTCAACAATATGGCGTTAACCAGCTACTCTACAGAAAGAATTTCAAATACCGCTCTCGTTTACCGTTCTCAAATTAGTAAATCAAGTCAGTTAATTTATGTCGTTGCCGTAGCAGCCATTTTAATTGTTTTGATTGCCCTTCCCTTTGTCAAAATACCCATTAGTATAAATGGTACAGGCGTTTTACAATCGACCATCGAAAAAACAGAACTTATTGTACCGGTTAATGGCCGGTTAATACAGTATAGACTTTCGGATAATAAAAGGCTTAAACAAGGCGATACGCTTTTGGCTATTGATGCCGGGTTACCGAAACAGCAAGATGCTTTGGTAGAAACGCGTAAAAACCAGATCACCCAATTTTTGCAGGATATCCGTACGCTACTTTCATTTAGTGGCGGCTCATCCGATTTACAAAGCGGCCAATATGTGGCTTCCTGGCAACAATATGTACAGGAGTCAAAAAATGCCGGCATTGCAAAAAGGCAAGCCGCAAGCAATTTTGCGCGGTACAGTAAGCTCTATCAGAATAAAGTACTTACACAATCAGAATATGAAAAATACAAATACGAACTCGAGCAGGCCGAATCGGTTTACTTAATGGTGCGTACCAAATATAAAACCCAATGGCAAACCGAAGCCAATGGCTACCGCAACGAACTGCGCCAGCTTTCTGGGCAGCAGGCCGAACTTAATGAACAGAAAAAACAATATGTATTGCGGGCACCGATAGATGGTTCAGTTCAGAATTTAGTCGGTTTGCAGAATGGAGCTTACGTATTTGCCAACCAAAAAGTAGGAGAGGTTTCGCCCGATGTGGGTTTAGCCGCCTATTGTTATATCAATCCTTCAGATATTGGCCTGATCAGAAAAGGGCAGGAAGTGCATTTTCAGATCAATGCCTATAATTATAACCAATGGGGTTTGGCAGTGGGTAAAGTGATCGATATTTCAGACGATATTGTGATCTTAAATGGTAATCAACCTGCTTTTAAGGTAAAGTGTTTGATGGATAAAAATTTTTTGATGTTAAAAAATGGTTACAAAGGATACCTCAAAAAAGGAATGAATTTTACAGCTCGCTTTAAAGTAACCGACCGTAGTTTATATCAATTACTTTATGATAAGGTAGATGATTGGGTTAATCCGAATTTAATCCAAAAAACATAGAAGCAATGAGTACAAAAGTTAAGCAACGAGATATAACAGATTGTGGTGCGGCTTGTCTGGCTTCAATTGCTGCTCATTATAAATTAGATTTGGCCGTTGCCCGCATCAGGCAGCTTGCCGGAACTGATAAAAAAGGTACAACCGTTTTAGGACTTGTTGAAGCGGCCCAAAAACTAGGATTTGAAGCGAAAGGTGTGAAGGCACCTTTTGATAGTTTATTTAAAATACCTACGCCCGCTATAGCACATATCATTGTGAATGATATCCTTCAGCATTATGTAGTGATTTACAAAGTAAACAGTAAGTTTATAGAGGTGATGGACCCTATAGATGGGAAAGTGCACCGTAAAACGCATGATGAATTCAAAAAGGAATGGACTGGTGCTTTAGTCTTATTGTTGCCGTCAGAAGACTTCCAGATCGGCAATGAAAAAAAATCAATCCAGGGGAGATTTTGGAGTTTGATTAAACCGCACAAAGGCATTCTGACGCAAGTTTTATTTGGTGCTATTGTTTATACTGTGCTGGGTTTATCCACCTCTATTTTTGTTCAGAAATTAGTTGATTTTGTGCTGGTAGATGGTAACCATAATCTGCTAAACCTCATGAGCATAGCCATGATGGTTATTCTTCTGGTACAGCTGTTTATTGGCTCGGCAAAAACAATTTTTACCCTAAAAACCGGCCAGTTAATCGATTCGCAGCTTATTTTAGGCTACTACAAGCACCTGCTCCGTTTGCCACAGCAGTTTTTTGATACCATGCGGGTGGGCGAAATTATTTCGAGGATTAATGACGCCGTAAAAATCAGAACGTTTTTAAATGATGTATGCGTAAATTTTGTAGTCAACATTTTTATTGTTTTCTTCTCGTTCATCATGATGTTTACCTATTACTGGAAACTAGCACTCATCACGCTTACTGTTATCCCGTTATACCTCATAATTTATGTAATTACCGATAAATTTAACAAACGTACACAGCGTAGGTTAATGGAAGATGCTGCCGAGCTCGAATCGCAATTGGTAGAGAGCTTAAACGCGGTAGGTACCATTAAACGTTTCGGCTTAGAAGATCATGCTAACGACAAAACCGAAACCCGTTTCATCAAGTTGCTCCAGGCAGGCTTTAAATCGAATATAAATGCCGTTGTATCAGGCACGTCCACCGAGTTTATTTCGCGCATGATTACCATTGTATTGCTTTGGGTGGGTGCAGGTTATGTATTAAGCAATTCGATTACCCCTGGCGAATTATTATCGTTTTATACGTTGATCGGTTATTTTACAGGGCCGGTTTCCTCTTTAATCGGAATGAATAAAACCGTACAGGATGCCGTTATTGCGGCAGACAGGTTATTCGAAATTATGGATCTGGAGCGCGAAAGCGATGAGAACCAGATTGAACTGAGTGCCAATAAAATTGGGGATATTTATTTCGAAAATGTTTCGTTCCGCTATGGGGCAAGGCTGCCCGTTTTCGAAAACCTGAATTTAACCATTCCGCAAGGGAAATTTACGGCTATTGTGGGCGAGAGCGGATCAGGAAAATCAACTTTAATGTCTATTCTGCAGAATATTTATCCGATACAGGCGGGCAATGTGCGCATAGGGAAATATGATCTGAAATACATTACCAATTCGTCGCTCCGAAGAATGGTATCAGTTGTGCCACAGCAAATTGATTTATTTGCTGGTAATGTAATCGACAATATTGCCATTGGCGAAGAAGAACCCGATATGCAAAGGATTATTGATATTGCCACTAAGCTGGGTTTAATTGGCTTTATTGAGGCTTTACCCAAAGGTTTTCAGACTTATCTGGGCGAAAACGGTACATCTTTATCAGGCGGACAAAGGCAACGGATTGCCATTGCAAGGGCTTTATACCGCGATCCGGAAATTCTGATCTTAGATGAAGCTACTTCATCGCTCGATTCGGTTTCGGAACAACATGTACAACGCATGATCGAGCTTTTAAAAGCCGAACAGAAAACCGTAATTGTAATTACGCACCGGTCAAGTACGCTGAACAATGCTGATAAAATTATTGTATTAGATAAAGGTTTAGTGGTTGAGCAAGGTAGTCACCAGGAACTGAAATATCATTTGGCCTAAACTTACGAAGTTTAGGGGGCAAGTGCTGGGAAAACTTCGTAAGTTTAGCGAAGGGAAAAATATTTTGAGTTATTTTTTTGGAAAGCAATTGCAGAGGCTTTTTTTAAAGTCCGTCCTGCTTTTGCTTGTAGTCCCGATTAGAAAAAAATCGGGAGCTACCCGCGTCAATCAGGTTTGGATAGGTGAAGCTTTTGCTTCTATTACCAGAAAATAGCACAGTTCCAGTGTATTCTTTTTTGAGGAACTATCTCCCGAAAATAACCACCAATACAAGTTAAATAAACCTGATCGCCGCCCATATGCACAGCGCCCTGCTTTCCTAAAAAGTTATCAATGATTTTTTCTGGTGCCAGGTGTTATCACCTGACACAAATCTATTCAGTCAGATGGTAACATCTGACTGCACGGCAACAAATTCTGATTTTAGACGAGGGAGCTACCCGCGTCAATCAGATTTAGCTCTCTTTGCGTCACCCTAACCTGGAGCGTAGCGGAAAGATACGCAGTAAAACGAGCCTTAAGCGAGCTCACCGCAGGTAATTTATTTCAGTGTATTTATTTCTTAGGCGGATTATCACCCCCAAGAACCACCAGCTCAGGTTAACTAAACCTGACAGGAGCGAGCACCGAACGCAGAGAGGTAAAGCGGATGGCAGGGCTTTCGAAACCGATGCACTCAGAGCCCTGCTTTTCTAAAAAGTTATCAATGATTTTTTTGGTTGTGTCAGATGTTGCCACCTGACACAAATCTATTCAGTCAGATGGTAACGTCTAACTGCACGAAAACAAAAAGGCGTTCTGCATATCTGCAAAACGCCTTTTCTATAAATTTATTTGAAGAATTAAATGCCGAAAGCAGCTTTAACCTGGTCTACGTAATCTAATTTCTCCCAGGTAAACAAATCAACTGTAACTGTTTTCTCTTCACCGTTCGGTGTTCTGAAAGTTTTGGTAACCGTTTCTGGCGTACGGCCCATGTGCCCATAAGCAGCCGTTTCGCTATAAATTGGATTTCTTAATTTCAAGCGTTGCTCAATAAAGTAAGGACGCATATCAAAAATCGATTCTACAATTTTAGCAATCTCGCCATCGGTTTTACCCACTTTGCCAGTGCCATAAGTATTGATGTAAATACCCATTGGTTTTGCAACACCGATAGCATATGATACCTGAACCAGAATTTCGTCAGCTACGCCAGCAGCCACCAAGTTTTTAGCAATATGGCGTGTGGCATAAGCTGCACTTCTATCTACTTTACTTGGATCTTTACCAGAGAAAGCACCACCACCATGCGCACCTTTACCGCCGTAAGTATCAACAATGATTTTTCTTCCGGTTAAACCAGTATCGCCATGCGGGCCACCAATTACAAATTTACCGGTTGGGTTAATGTGGTATTCAATTTTATCATTAAATAAATGTGCGTATGCAGGATTGCTTTTGATAATCCTTGGGATCAGGATATTCACTAAATCAGTTTTGATTTTGGCCAGCATTGTAGCCTCTTCATCAAAATCGTCATGTTGTGTTGATATTACAATCGCATCAATACGAACTGGTTTATTGTTATCGTCGTACTCTAAAGTAACCTGGCTTTTTGCATCCGGGCGTAAATAAGTGATTTCGTTATTTTCGCGGCGCAGAACAGCAAGTTCCTGTAATAATTTATGAGAAAGGTTTAATGCCAAAGGCATATAATCTTCAGTTTCGTTGGTAGCGTAACCAAACATCATACCTTGATCGCCAGCACCTTGTTCTTCTTTGTTGCTTCTATCTACACCTTGGTTAATATCCTGAGATTGTTCGTGTATTGCCGATAAAATTCCACAAGAGTTGGCCTCAAACATATACTCGCTTTTGGTGTAACCAATTTTCTTGATTACATCGCGGGCGATCTGTTGTACATCTAAATATGTTTTAGATTTTACCTCACCAGCCAAAATAACCTGACCAGTAGTTACCAAAGTTTCGCAAGCAACCTTTGATTCTGGATCGAAAGCTAAGAAGTTATCAATTAATGCATCCGATATTTGATCGGCGATTTTATCTGGGTGGCCTTCAGAAACAGATTCTGATGTAAATAAATATGACATTTATTAAATAAATTAATGGTAAATAAACAAATTAATACTTGCCAAACCCCTTGGAAACAGGTGTTTAAATGATTGAAAGGAGGCATTAGCAATTTTTTTAAGTGGTTGCAATCCGGTCCCGAGGTGTCGGGATAGCAAATCAATCCACTTTTTTACTGGTGCAAAATTAGCATATTTTCTTTATTTCAAAAATTATAGATTATTTTGTGCATTCATTCTTACACTTTGCACACAAAGATCAATATCCTCTTTATTATAAACCCTATCTCTGGTGGGCGAGGGAAGTTACGCATCCCTGATTTTATTGATCAATATCTGGATAAGGAAAAGTTTAGCCCAAACTTTGTTTTTAGCGAATATGTTGGTCATGCCGGCGAATTGGCAGACGAAGCCGCGACTAAAAATTTCGATGTAATTGTTGCTGCAGGTGGCGATGGTACCATTAACGAGGTGGCGAGTAAGGTACTAAAACACAAAAAGATTTTGGGGATTTTACCACTTGGATCGGGAAACGGTCTCGCCAGGTTTTTAAGAATATCGAAAAATTTGAGGTACGCACTTTCCCTGATCAATAACTTTAATGTTGACGAGATTGATACTGCCGAGTTTAATAACAAATGTTTTTTTAATCTGGCGGGCATGGGGTTCGATGCCCATTTGAGCGCTGTTTTTTCGAAAGATAAAAAGCGTGGCCTATCAGGCTATGTAAAGCTGGGCTTTAAAGAAGTTTTTAACTATAAAGCACAAACTTATTTGCTAAACATTGATGGCGTCTCATATACTAGAAAAGCTTTTGCCATTAGCATAGCCAATTCATCGCAGTATGGCAACGATGTTTATATCGCACCTAATGCTTCGGTAAAAGACGGCTTGCTTGATGTTTGCATTATTAAACCTTTTCCGATAATAAAATTGCCATTATTGGGTTATGTAATGTTAAGAGGGAAGGCCGAAACATCAGACATGATTGAAATTATTAAAGGCAAAAACATTAAAATTACCAGAGAAAAAGCGGGTGCAGTGCATGTAGATGGCGAGCCTTTACAAATGGGGACGGAGATACACGCGGTAGTAAACCCACTCTCGCTCAAAGTAATTGTTCCTTGAGTGTGGCGCTAAGCGTTGAGTGTTTAGCGTAGCGGTTGAAGGTGATTAGACCATGAACCATCAAACTATCAACCATGGACTATTGACTAATAAACCAATGGCCAATGAACTTTATAAAACATGAAACCAAAGAAAAATAGTTTAAGTGATCTTGGCGGAATTATGTATTCTACCAATCCAGAATTCGAATACGAAGAAGAAGTTGATGATACCGTTACTTCGCCAAATAACCAGCAGGATTTAAGGGTAATGCTCGATAAAAAGAACCGTGGTGGTAAGGCCGTAACCTTAATTACCGGTTTTAGAGGGCGCTCTGAAGATTTAGAAGTATTGGGTAAAATGCTTAAAACCAAATGTGGTGTGGGCGGCTCAGTTAAAGACGGCGAAATTATGATCCAGGGCGATGTGCGCGATAAAGTAATGGGCATCCTGCAGAAAGATGGCTATAAAGTAAAAAAGCCGGGGGCTAGGCCCTTGTAAAATACTAAAAGTCTACCCACTAATACTAATTGCAAACAGGTCTATACTCAATGTTGATTTTTAAATGGATAACGCGAGACTACTTTCGTTGAACATTTAAATCAATCAACATGAAACAATTATTGTTTTTATTCTTTTTTATCATTGCTTTTGGCTTACGAGTGGCGCATGCAGATTTTTTAAATCTTGGTGCGGCAGAGATAATAATGCTTTTGATCGTGGGCTTTTTTGCTGTGACCTTCGTTATAGGTTTTATTTTTTTATGTTTATACTTAATTAGACGTATTAAGCCAGCTAAAAATGAAAAATAAGATAATCTTTGGGTTGGTTTTTATCCTCGCTTATGGTATTCATATTGCCTATGCCGATTTTCTAAATATGGGCAGTGCGGAAATAATTATGCTCTTGGTAGCAGGCCTTGTCTTTTTCGGATTTTTTGGTGGCATTTTTATGCTGATCTACTTTTTGATTAAAAAAAACCGAAGTACGTCATCAAACGCTGCCCCGAATACAGTCGCCATAAACTTTGCCCCTCCGCTAGCTTACCAAAACCCTACAATTGAAGAAAGAATCGACAAAAAGGAAGTGGTTAAAGGAAATCCTAGGATAGCGCTGCCTCAACAGAATGAAATTAGATATGTTGGTGTCGAAGAAATCATCAGATGCGAAGCGGATAACAACTATACGAACTTCTTTTTTAGCGACGGCGATCAGCTGCTGATTTCGAAATCATTAAAGGAATATTCCGATCTGCTCAAACCACACGGTTTTGTGCGGGCACACCAAAGTCATTTGGTTAACCCGAAATTTGTAAAAAGCTGGCTTAAAGAAGATGGAGGAATACTTTTGATGGATAATGGGGATAAAATTCCGGTGAGTAAACCAAATAGGGAAATGGTGAAAGAGGTGTTGGGGAAGTAGGCCTCATGAACAATGCAGCAAGTTCGCGTTAGGGATTGTAAGGGTTCAGTACCGATCCTTCATCGGTACCAGAGCGAAGCGCAGCCCTGAAAAGCCTGGCCCTTGCACAGCTTGGGAAACGCCCAAACCAATTGGCAATTTTCAGCTGACAATTAGCATTTGTAGATTTAATAACTCAGAATTTTTAACCAGACCATTAAAAACCTGCGAGGTTTAAACCCTACATTTTTGTACTTTTGCGGCTATGTCAGTTATTAAACCCTCATTAGCAAAAGGTACCCGCGATTTTTCGCCGGTTGAAATGGTAAAACGCAACTTTATTTACGATACCATTAAAACCGTTTTCAGGAAATATGGTTATGCCGAAATCCAGACACCGAGTTTCGAAAATCTTTCTACTTTAACCGGAAAGTATGGCGATGAAGGCGATAAACTGATTTTTAAAATCTTAAACAGCGGCGAATTTCTTAAAGATCCAAAAAAGAAATCTTTCGATTTTGCAGATGAAGATAATAGCAACAAACTGATTCCGCTAATTTCTGAAAAAGCCTTGCGTTATGATTTAACCGTGCCATTTGCACGTTATGTAGTAATGCATCAGCACGAGATCACCTTGCCTTTTAAACGTTTTCAGGTTCAACCCGTTTGGCGTGCAGACAGGCCACAAAAAGGCAGGTACCGTGAGTTTTATCAGTGCGATGTGGATGTGGTGGGATCTGAAAGTTTACTGAACGAAGCTGAATTTATTTTAATCTACAATGAAGCTTTGAGCAGATTGGGTTTGAAAGATTTCAGCGTAAAAATTAACAATAGAAAAATTTTATCGGGTATTGCTGAGATTATCGGTAAACCAGATTTAATTATAGACATGACCGTAGCCATCGATAAATTAGATAAAATCGGTTTAGATGGGGTAAGTAAAGAATTGTTAGAACGTGGCTTTACTGAAGTGGATTTAGAAAAACTTCGCCCGGTAATTTTGTTGGAAGGCACCAACGAGGAAAAACTAGCCAGCTTGAAAGATGTTTTAGCGCAGTCAGAAATAGGCTTAAAAGGTATTGCAGAAATTGAACAGGTTTTTGAATATGTAGAAAGCCTGGTTGCTTATGGTTTACCATTAACGGCCAAATTAGAGTTGGATATTACTTTAGCCCGTGGATTAAATTATTATACCGGCTGTATTTTTGAAGTTAAAACCAACGAAGTGGCCATGGGGAGCATTGGTGGCGGGGGGCGTTACGACGACTTAACTGGCATGTTCGGTTTAAAAGATTTAACCGGAGTTGGTGTTTCTTTTGGCGCCGATCGCATTTACGACGTATTGGAAGAGTTGAACCTTTTCCCCGCCTCGGCAGAAGTTGGAACAAAAGTGTTGATCAGTAATTTTGATGCAGAAGCTGAAAAATATGCTTTGCCAATTGTTCAACAATTCAGAAATGCAGGGATTTCAGCAGAGTTATACCCAAGTTCGGCGAAACTAAAAAAACAAATGGCCTATGCCGATGCGAAGAACATCCCTTATGTAATTTTAATTGGTGGGGATGAAATTGCAAGCGGGGAGCTTACCCTAAAAGATATGCAAAGCGGCGAACAGAAAAAACTTACTGTTTTAGGTATTCTGGAGTTATTGAAATAGTTTTCTGAATTTTTACCGCAAAGAACGCGGAGGATTTCGCAAAGAAGCGCAGAGTACTGATGATATCCAGCTTTGCGATCTTTGCATTTTTCTTCTTTTTCTTTGCGGTTAAGCTGGCCTGCCAATTCGCAGTAAAACCGGGAAATGAACATTCTTCTCCGCATCATCGCCCCAGGCCTCTTTTAATTCGGTAAACATATACTCTAATGGGTTGCGTTCATTCGCCTTTTTATAATGTTGCAAAGAAGACCAGGTATTTAAATAACCGATCAGCTGGTTAAAATTCCAGGTGGTTTTAATCTGAAAATGAGGAGCAATGATCTCTTCAAAGGGGAAGGGAATGGTTTTATAACCTTCTTCAATATAACGGCGTTCGCTGTCCCAATATTTACCCAAAATATCTTCGTAGAGTTTATGTACAGCTTTATCCACTTTTTTATCGATAAACATTAAGCCATAACCGATCACAGCAAAAAGGCCATCTGGTTTTAGTGTTCTTTTTACCTCAGCGTAAAATGCCTCAAAATTAAACCAATGAATGGCCTGTGCCACTGTAATCAGATCAAAACTAGCATTACCCACCGATGTTTGTTCCGCTGGTTCCATTTTGTAAGTGATATTCGGTAGTTGTAAAGCATTTTTCAATTGATTTTCGCTAATATCCGTTGCATAAACAGCATCAAAATATTGGGCCAATATACGTGCAACCTGACCGTTTCCTGTAGCACAATCCCACGCCGTTTCTTTGTTTTTTACCAGCGAAAATAGATAGTCATACAATTCTTGCGGATAAGTTGGTCGGTAAATGGCGTAATCGGCAGATTGGGTAGAAAAATTATCTTTCATTTTTATTAATGATTGAATTTTGAATGATGGAAGGAGTGAGCAGGATCGGGATGAAAAACAACTCCGCTCTTTCTTTATAAAATTATCATATTTTTGATTAACAACTGTTATAGATTTAAGTTTCATTCAATCAATATTCAACATTCAATCATTCTCTACATGGAAAAAGCATTACAACAGAACGAAATTAAGGATGTGGAATATCGGTTAAAATCTATATTTGGCGGTTCGGTCGGTACTCTTGTTGAGTGCTACGATTGGTATACCTATTCTGCCTTTGCACTTTATTTTTCTCCTGCCTTTTTCCCGAATAGTAATCCAACTGCACAATTGTTAGATACTGCAGGTATTTTTGCAGTAGGCTTTTTAATGCGGCCTATCGGTGGCTGGCTGTTTGGCAGCATTGCAGATAAACTAGGACGAAAACGTTCGATGACACTTTCTGTACTCATCATGGCGATAGGTTCATTAATTATCGGTTTAACCCCAGGTTACAAACAGATTGGAATTGCAGCTCCTTTATTACTCATTTTTGCAAGATTGATCCAGGGCTTGAGTACGGGGGGCGAATATGGAACTTCTGCCACTTACCTCAGCGAAATGGCCACTAAAAAACATAGGGGTTTTTACTCAAGCTTTCAATATGTAACCCTGATCGGTGGGCAGTTACTGGCTTTGGGCATTCAATTAATTTTACAAAACTGGTTGCTTACCCCTGCCGAACTGCACAAATGGGGCTGGCGTATTCCATTTTTTATCGGCGCCATACTTTCTTTCATTGCGCTGTACCTACGGAGGCATATCGACGAAACCTCGGCCTTTAAAAGCAAAAGCTCGGCAGACAAAAAAGGCGGCATTGCGGTACTGATGAAATATCCAAAGGAAGTTTTTACGGTTGTGGGTTTAACTTTAGGCGGAACGATTGCCTTTTATACATTTAGTACTTACATGCAGAAATTTCTGGTCAATACGGTACATCTTAGTAAAGAAACCTCCACAACATTATCATTCATTTCGCTGTTGGTTTTTGCCATTATGCAGCCGCTGTTCGGCCTGTTATCTGATAAAATTGGGCGGAAACCTTTATTAATAGGTTTTGGGGTGCTGGGTACTTTATGTACTTACCCAATTTTAACGGGTTTGGCTGGAGAATCCAATACGACTATCATATTCTTGCTGATGATTGGCGCTTTGATTATTGTGAGCGGTTACACGAGCATTAATGCCGTAGTTAAAGCCGAACTGTTCCCTGCCGAAATCAGGGCTTTGGGTGTAGGTTTGCCTTATGCTTTAACTGTTGCCATTTTCGGTGGAACGGCAGAATATTTTGCGCTTTGGTTTAAAAATATCGGTCATGAAAATTATTTCTATTGGTATGTAACCGGATGTATATTAATCTCACTGATTTTATATACCACCATGAAAGATACCAAGCACCACTCTAAAATTGAGGATTAGACTTTTTGTGCCATCTGTCGTCATTTCGACTGAAGTGCAACGGAATGGAGAAATATCTATTGTTAAATGTAATTGCAGATTTCTCGAATAGTTTAATTACTTTTTTAAAACCGTTATTTTTTGGAAAGCAGTTTCGGTAGCTTTTGGGTAAGAGCAGTCCCGCTCCCGCTTCTGCCAATGAAATATCGGCATCTCGCTTTGATCGGGTTTAGATGGCCAAATGCTGCTGCTATAATTGGAATAAACCCGACAGTAGCGAAATCCTTTTTGTCGCTTCGATAAACTCAGACAGACACAAAAAGATTGTAGCGAATGGCGGGGCTAACGGAACCGAAGTACGACTAGCCCTGCTTTACTTATAATAAAAAAGCATTGTCATCCTGAGTTTTAATTTATTGCATAAACCAATAGTTCAAAGATCTCTCCGCTCCGCGTTGCTTCAGTCGAGATGACGACTTTTCTATATAAGCCTATCATTGGTAAATAATATCACCGTGTTATTCAGTGCTTCCGTGGCAAAAAATAAGTGAATCTACAAATAATTACTCACCTCAATTAAATTCATATCCGGATCGCGGAGGTAAATAGAGATGATTTTCCCGTTGGCGCCGGTGCGTTCTACAGGCCCTTCCTCAATTTCGATGCATTTTTCTTTAAGTTCCTGCATCACTTCGTGTAAGGGGAAATCGGTAATAAAACATAGATCGGCTGTTCCAGGCATGGGTTTGAAAGCTTTTGGCTCAATCTCGCCTCCATATTGGTGCAGGTTAATTTTCTGATTTCCAAATTTCAAAGCCTTTCTGTTTTCGGCAAATTCAATAATTTCCATTCCCAGGGCAAGGCTGTAAAATCTGCAGGTGCTTTCTAAATTGGCAACCGTTAGTACAAGGTGATCTAAGTTTTTAATGTCCATAGTAATAAGTTAGAACTAAAGCATCCGTCCTTTTGTTTTAACAACCTGGGATTTATGCTTTCAATATTTGGTTAGTAAATTATCGACAAACAAAATACTCAATTTTTATATATTTACCATTATGCAAAACCTGCCTCCTTTAGCCGAACGTATGCGCCCTCAAAATCTCGATGAATATGTTGGTCAACAACATTTAGTTGGAGAAGGCGCGGTTTTACGCAAAGCGATTGAAAGCAGCCAGCTCCCCTCCATGATTTTTTGGGGGCCTCCCGGTGTGGGTAAAACAACTTTGGCCTATATCATTTCGCAGGCATTAGATCGTCCGTTTTTTAACTTAAGCGCCATTAACAGCGGTGTGAAAGATATTCGGGAAGTAATCGATAAGGCCGCACAGCTGAAGGATAGTTTTTTGGGCCTACCCATTTTGTTTATCGATGAGATTCACCGTTTTAGCAAATCGCAACAAGATAGTTTGTTGGGCGCAGTAGAAAGAGGTTTGGTTACCTTAATTGGCGCAACAACCGAAAATCCATCTTTCGAGGTGATCTCCGCTTTACTTTCCCGTTGCCAGGTTTACATTTTAAAATCGTTAACCGAAACGGAGTTAGCGGGTTTATTGGAAACAGCCATTAAAAAAGATAACATTCTTTCTGAAAAGAATATTACTATAAAAGAGCATGAAGCACTGATCCGTTTATCAGGCGGTGATGCGCGGAAATTGTTAAATGTGCTCGAAATTGCCATTAATGGCATCGGCGGAAACAAAATCGTACTCACCAACGAAAATGTGCTGGCACATGCACAGCAGAACCTTGCGCTATACGATAAAGCGGGAGAGCAACATTACGATATCATTTCGGCCTTTATTAAATCCATCCGTGGCAGCGACCCCAATGCTGCTGTTTATTGGCTGGCCCGGATGATAGAAGGAGGTGAAGATCCACTGTTCATTGCCCGTAGGTTACTGATCTTGTCTTCAGAAGATATTGGCAATGCCAATCCTAATGCCCTGCTTTTGGCCAATAACTGTTTCACTGCGGTGAACGTAATCGGTTATCCGGAGGCACGGATCATCTTATCTCAGTGTGTAACCTATCTGGCC
>Ga0163161_10000478_pt1 | contig 32969 bp, 25 predicted proteins | sample S45metaG_FD_129847 | JGI IMG/M metagenome (GOLD analysis project Ga0163161, IMG submission 129847) | Switchgrass rhizosphere microbial communities from Kellogg Biological Station, Michigan, USA - S4-5 metaG | ecosystem: Host-associated > Plants > Roots > Rhizosphere > Soil | place: USA... | reverse complement strand
TAACACAGAAAACGCCTCGGGATTCTTTTTGCTCCCTATCGAGGCCTGTGCATTAATGTTTACTGAAAATAACATGGCTGCAAAACAGAGCCATATATAAAATAATTTTTTTTCCATTATTTAATAATTAATTGTTTTAAAATCTTGTAAGGATATAATCATACTTACGGCTAAGAAGTTGGTTACCAGACCAATTTCTTAGTTTTAAATGTTTAAGGGTATAAAATAGTTACAAAGACGAAATTACGTGCCAGTACATTTCATCAGATTGTAAAGTAATTTTAAAACTGCCCCGTCCGTAGGCGAATAAATAGCTGCCAATAATCCGGTTTTGCTTACCGCATCAGTGTTTACTAGTGCAACATTAAATCTTACTGTTACTTTCTTATACCATTAATTTGGTTTATTGCCAATACTTTGCCTGTATTTAAACGGTAAAGTCATTGTAATATCCCCTGTTAATCCATACGCTACAATTGTATAGTCATCCAATAATACCGTATAGTTTGTTTTAATTGTTTTACATCTTAATACATGTCCTGTCACTGCATCATTTTCTGTTGTCATTTTATCCATTTACTACTATCCCGATGATAAAATATCCCGAAACAGCATTGTTTGTGGTGACTATATTGTAACCTAAATGACTTTTTCTTCTAATTCTTACAATAGTGAGGTTGTAATATTGTCTTTGTAAAACAAACCTTGGCAGCAAATGACTCTTGTTGTAGTAGTAATTACTAATTGTGTCTAACCGTCAGGAGTAATTGATTCAATGCATTGTGCCTGAGTGAACAAGATATTCAAGTTCGGCACTGCAAATGTTAATACTGTTTTCTTTTTCACTTTCATTGTCTTTAAACTTTAATTAATAGTATTACAAATAATAATTTTTACGTAATAATTTTTTTACAAAAGTAGACATGAAGTCAGTCGCTTTGTTAAATCATCAGTTGTAAGTTGCAACTATAAAGGTTATTTTACTACTTTTATGACAGAAATGCGCCGAAACCATGGTTTCGGCTTGCATCTATAATTGTTACTTAGTATTTTTGCGCCATGGACATAGGAGGAAACATAAAAAAGTTCAGAGAACTGAAGGATATAACCAGAGAGGCATTAGCAGCAGATTTAGGAATGAGTGTTAGTAACTACTCTAAAATTGAAAGAGGAGAAATCGATTTGACTCTTTCACGAATCGAAAAAATAGCCCAAATTCTTGGTGTAGATTTATCACAGTTATTAAATTTCGATACCTCACAAATATTTAATGTTGGACGCATCGATTTATCACAAGGACTTGGTGCTAAAGCCGAAAACATGTACTTTCATACTGCAGATGAATATAAGGAGAAGTATATTAAACTACTGGAAGCCGAAAATGAAAGACTGAGAAGTCTTATATAAAGGTAGAGTCTTTGCGAGGAATGAAGTAATCTAAGTAATCTAAGTAAGTAAGAAGTAAGAAACAAGAAGTAAGAAGCAAGAAGTAAGAACGCAGATGACGCGGATTCGCTATCGCGAAAACACGGATTAATGCGGATTTATGTTTCACGCAGATTTAAAAAGATTTAAGCAGATCTACGCAGATTAAAATATATCTGCTTTATCTGCAAAATCTTCGAGAGAAAACCTAACGATTTTTATGTTTAAAATAATTAAAGCTACAAAATATTTTATGTTTCTCCACAACAATATGTTTTCAGCTGATTAATGCGGATTTTTTTATGTTAGGTAATGCTTTGTTTCAACGCAACGACTAGATCGCGGAAAATCAACAATCAACAATCAACAATCAATAATCGCCAATCTAAAATCTTTACTAGATACTCATCAGAAAACCAATTAGATTTTCTTTTTTATTTAAGCCGAGTTTTTTTCTTAATCGGTATCGGGCTAATTCAACTCCTCCGGTTGAAATATTCATGATCTCGGCTATTTCTTTCGTAGACATATTCATTAATAAATAGGTAGACAAATCGAGTTCTCGAGGTGAGATCGTAGGATATTTTTCTTTTAATCGTTTTAAGAATTCAAAATGCACGTTTTTAATGTGTTTTTCAAGATCTTTCCAGCTTTTATCTGTGTTAACTTCTTTTACAATGCTTTTGTTTAGTTTGCTAACCTGAAACTTTGTTGAGTCGTCGAGTGCTTCAACATCAATTTCTTTTAGTTTATGGATGATTCCGTTTAGGATCTTATTTTTCTTAACCACTTGCAAAGAGTTGTTTACCAGTTCTTTGTCTTTTGCCAAGATTTTTATTTGAAGCTTGTCGTTTTTTAATTTTTCGATTTCTTTTTCAAGATCATATTGCTCTTGTCTGATTTTTGATTCTTTTTCCAGATAAAGTCTTCGTTGTTCTATAGTTTCATAATATTTGTTTTTGCGGATCTTCATTTTAATTCGGGTAGAAATCAAATAAATTCCTATAACTATTAATACAAAATAAAACATGAAAGCCAGGAAGTGTCTGTACCAAGGCGGAGAAACCGTGAAAGACAGTTTTGCAGGCAGGGACTGAACTCCGTAACTGTTTCGAACTTTTACATTCATTGTATATTCTCCTTCACGAAGATTGGTGTATTCTTTTAGAGATATGGTAGACCAATTACTCCATTTGTCATCAAAAGGTTCTAATTGATAGGAGAATTCGACATTTTCTAAGTTCTCGTATGTTGGGGAAGAAAACGTAAACCGAACATGATTTGAAGAATATGGAATACGGATATTTTCAATTTTATTCTGATTATTTCCTAAAGTAATCGTGTCGCCGGGAAACGAAAAACTACGAATAAAAGCTTTTGGTTTTGTTACGAAGTTGTTCAGAAATTGCGAATCATAGTGCGCCAATCCGTCTGTTAATCCAATAAATATGTTTTTTGAGTCAATTGTATTTACAGACAGATAATTACTTACCAAATTACCTGTAAGGTTTGAAAATGGTGCTACAATATTCTTGTACTTGTTGTTTTGTTTCATTAAAACGCCTAATGATTCATTGAATGCGTACCATAAATTAGATTGCGAATCTTCGCTTAATGCACTAATAACAGGTATGTTTTTAAATAGATTGGTAAGGTTCTTATCTTCAAAGAACAAATCCTGTTCTTTAGAATACTTGTAAAAATGATTGTTGGTTTGAAAGTAAATACGATTGTCTATTTTTTGAAGACTTCCAATATTCTTAAATTTAGGAGTTAAATGATCAATTTTTTTGATTGTAGCAAATCTTGTCAAGTCATCACTAAGAGACATTCTGTAAATAGACTCATCTTTTTTAAGCCATAGATACGATTCATCAAGTTCAAAACTATTTGATGATTTATCAAAACCTGAAATCTGATTTTTAAAAACTAATCCGCTTGGTGTTTTTTGAAATATAGCAAATCCAACATAATTTGAACCAATAAAAAAGCCCGGATGATTTGGTATTTTCTTAAAGCCAAAATAACCTTTTGGATCTATTATATGAGTTACTTTTCCGCCTTTTATAACTAGAGCACCTCTATTGTTTGCACAGATAAGTTCGTTGTCTACTACCTGAACATTCCACGATTGTGCAGTAGTTCCTTCAACAAGTTTAAAAACATCTTCTTTAAAACTATTGTTCCAGGCGTGGTAAAAAACACCCTGGTTTGTGGCAACATACAAATTTCCGTCGTGAATCACAGAGGCGTATACGGTACTAATATCATAACTAAATCCAAAATAAGTAAAAGGAGAACTCTCGTTGATAAAAGCAATACCATTATCAAGACCCAGCCAGAGGTTGTTTTTGTTGTCTATAAAAGAGGTTAAAACAGTATTGTTCTGTAGTCCTTTTTTTCTGTTGATATGCTGGATTATCTTTCCGTTATAATCACAAATTAATATACCGTCCAAAACAGTGTTTAAAACAATGAAACTATTGTTTATGGTAACGCCTCCAAGCGAATTGTTTTTCTTGACAAAATTATTGGCTTCAGTATCCCAAGGCGTTATTTTGTTGTTTTCATAAATAAACAAACCTCTTTCTAATGTTATTATTAAGGTCTTGTTTTTAGCGAGAGAATACATTCCCCATATCTCCGTGTTATTTAGACTGGTTGTATTGGGTAGTGTGTATAGTTTTCCGTCTTTATATTCCAGTATTCCTTTATCTACATCTTGTAGATAAAGCTTATTATTGACTACAAACGAAAACTGAAATCGTTTAGGGGCTTGTAATATTGATAATTTTCCGTTTTTGAATATGTATATTCTGGCGAAAGACTGAAAAATGGTTTGATTGTTAAAAGAATGTATTTTCCAGATAAAGTCAATTATTTTGATTTTGCTTTTATCTACATGTTTTGCTAAGGATGTGTACCGAAGTTTTCCTTTAGTGTCAGGTTGGAAATAACCGAATTCATTATATCCTCCAACGAAGATCTTTCCGGAGTCATCAATCTTTAAACATCTGACAGAAGTAAGATTTGGTAGTGGATAGCAGCGCCATGAAGAACCATCAAATTGCAAAAGACCATTATTATTGGCAAAATACAGATTTCCGTTTTTATCCTGACCAATATTCCAGTTTTGAGTGCCTCCTTTATATTCGTTTCGCTTGTAATTTCTTACATCGGGAAGCCCAATGTTTTTTACTTGCCCAAAAAAGGAGATTGTGAATAATGTAAAAAAAGTAATATAAAAATATGATTTTATCAATTTCATGAATTTTTCTATTTGTTGTAAGATTTTAAATATAAGTACTTGTTTTTTAATTGTTTACACTCTATTTGTGTCTACTATCTCGTTGTAGAAAGGTAATTATTTATTAAAAATAAGCAATCTTATACTAGTGTAGTGTTTATTTTTGCAATTAACATTTTGATAACATTTAATATTTATTTTTTAACGTGTTGTTATTTAGTGTATTATAAAAAAAATGATGTGTTTTTGTAATGTAATAAAATTTAGTTTGATGTGTTTTTGTAATGAATTTTAATTGCTGATAGTAAAAAAATAAGATTATTATTGCATCAAATTACTAATTAATTAACCAAAATTTTTAGAAAAATGAAATTAACAAAATTACTTATTTTTTGTGTTTCGTCTTTGTTATTCTCGGTTATCGCTGTGGCTCAGGATGTCACGGTAAACGGGGTAATAACAGATGAAAGTGGAATGCCAGTTCCAGGTGCAACTATTGTATTAAAAGGAACAACTAAGTCAACGGCATCAGATTTTGATGGTAAATTCCAAATTCAGTCGCCTTCAACAGGTGTTTTAACAGTTACTTTTATTGGATATGCTCCAGTTACGGAAGCTGTAAATGGGAAAACAAAAATTACAATTCAATTAAAACCGGAATCACAATCCTTAAATGAAGTTGTGGTTGTAGGATATGGTACTCAAAAGAAATCAGTAGTTACAGGAGCAATCTCTAGTGTAAAAGCTGCCGATCTTGAGAAAGTTCCTAATGGTAGAGTGGAGCAATCACTACAAGGTAGAGTAGCGGGTGTATCTGTTGCTGCTGTTTCTGGACAGCCTGGTGAAAAATCAAAGGTACGTATTAGAGGTATAACTACTTTTAGAGAAGGTGGTAATGATCCATTATGGGTTGTTGATGGTATTGCTGTAGATGCAAACGCAATTGGTTTTATCAATCAAAGTGATATCGAATCTATCGAGGTTCTTAAAGATGCCGCTTCTGCTGCAATCTATGGTACTCGTGCTGCAACGGGAGTTATCCTGGTTACAACTAAAAAAGGAAAATCAGGAAAAATTTCTGTAAACTATAATGGTTTTGCTGGTGTTTCTGGCCCGGCTAAAAAATTAAATTTATTGAATGCTTCACAATACGGTTCAGTAATGAATGATAAGTCTCTTGCAGACGGTGGAGGTATTAAATATCCTAATCCATCTTCATTAGGTAAAGGTACAGATTGGCAAGATGCAATCTTCAATAACAATGCTTTTAGATATACACACGAGTTAAGTATTAGTGGTGGTGGTGAAAAATCTACTTTTTATGCTTCTTTCGGGATACAAGATCAGGAAGGTATTGTTGCAACAGAAATTTCAAACTATACAAAGAAAAATTTCCGTTTAAACTCAACTCACAAAATTTCTGACTATTTTACTTTTGGACAAACTTTTGGATACACACACCAAAAAACTAAAGGTATTGGAAATACAAACAGTGAATTTGGAGGACCTTTAAGTTCTGCAATTAACTTAGATCCTTTAACTCCATTGGTGGTTACAGATCCTGCAGTTGCTAGTACTGGTTTCTATACAAATCCAAATGTTGTAAGAGATCCAAACGGAAATCCTTACGGAATTTCTTCTTTAGTACAACAAGAGATGACAAATCCTTTGGCTTATACTCAAACTAGATTAGGAGGATACAGCTGGTCAGACGATTTTGTTGGAAATGCTTATTTAGAGGCTAATATTACTAGTCATTTAAAATTCAGAACTACACTTGGTGGTAAATTAGCTTATTGGGGAGACCAGGGCTTCACTCCGGTTTTCTTCTTAAATCCAAACATGAAAGCGGATAAAAATAGCTATAGCCAGAATAATAATAAATCATTTTCATGGACTCTTGAAAACATTTTAACTTACGCTAATAAATTTGGTGATCACAGCATAAATATTTTGGCAGGTCAAGGTGCTTATGTTGAAAATATTGGTGGTAAAATTGGAGTAACTATGTTTGGTCTGCCAATCACAAGTTATAAAGATGCGTCTTTCAATTTTGACATTCCTCAAACTGACAGAGTAAACGTTTCAGAGGATTTTGTAGAACATAAATTAGCTTCATTGTTTTTACGTGCAAATTATGATTATTTAGAGAAATACCTTTTCACAGGAATTGTTCGTCGTGATGGATCAACTCGTTTTGGTGAAAATAAGAAATTCGGAGTTTTCCCTTCATTCTCTTTAGGATGGGTTATTTCGAAAGAAGGATTCTGGAAAGAAAATAATGTGGTTAACACTTTAAAACTACGTGGAGGTTATGGAGTTGTTGGTAACGATAATATCGATGATTTCAAATATAGAGGTTTAGTTGTTGGAGGATATAATTACTCTGTTGGAAACACAGGTTCAATCACAACAGGTTACGGAAACTCTACTTTACCAAACGCAGATTTAGGATGGGAAGAAACTTCTCAAACTACTGTTGGTCTTGATGCAAAACTTTTTAATGATTTTACTCTTGCTTTAGACTACTACAAAAAGAGAACAAAAGGAATCTTAAGAGACGTTGTTATTCCTGGATATGTAGGGGTTGTTGATAAGCCATCTGCGAATATTGCTGATATGAACAATAGTGGTTTTGAGGTTGAATTAGGATACAAGAAAAGATTAGGAGATTTTAATTTAGGAGTTAATGCAAATGTTGCTTACCTGAAAAACGAAATCACTTATGTAGGATCATCTACAAACTATATTGTTGGAGATGCTAGTTTCCAATCTATGGGACCAGTAACAAGAACACAAGTTGGTCATTCATTCAACGAGTTTTACGGTTTTAAAACTGCAGGTATTTTCCAAAATGATGCCGAAGTTGCTGCTTACAAAAATGCTGCAGGAGGTTTAATTCAGCCAAATGCTAAGCCAGGAGATTTCCGTTGGACAGATACAAATGGTGATGGTACTATTACTGATGATGATAAACAATTTTTAGGAACTAACATCCCTAAATATACTTTTGGTCTTACGATTAACTTAGACTATAAAAACTTCGATTTTATGGCATTTACTCAAGGATCAGCAGGAAGTAAAATTTTCCAAGGTTTGAGAAGACTTGATATCTTGAATGCAAACTATCAAACAAGTGCTTTAGGTCACTGGTCTGGAGAAGGAAGCACAAACGATTATCCAAGATTGACAAACAATGATCCAAATAAAAATTTCACTAACATGTCTGATTTTTATCTTGAAAACGGAAACTATTTACGTTTGAAAATTGTTCAGGTTGGATACACACTTCCAACTGGTTTATCATCTAAAATTGGTTCAGATAAAATTCGTTTTTACTTAACAGGAGAAAATTTATTTACTATTACAAAATACACGGGATATGATCCTGAAATTGGAGGTCAGGTTTATGGTGTAGATAAAGGAGTTTATCCACAAGCAAGATCTATTCTGTTAGGAGCTAACGTTCAATTTTAAAAAATTAAAGAATTATGAAAACTATAAACTATAAATATATATACATTGCTATAGCATTGTCTATTCTGGGATCTTGCTCTGAAGATTTTGTAACCATTGACCCAAAAGGAAAATTTGATTCAAGTACTTACTTTTCCAGCGAACAAGAATGTTATTCTGCTCTAATTGGAGTTTACGATCCGTTGAGAAAAAATACCGGAGGTTTCGAGAACATGGTGGCGATGTTAAATGCAGGATCTGATGATTTTTATGCAGGTGGAGGAAGTTCTACTGATGGAACAGGAATTCAAAATTTCTCTACTCACTCTCTTACTTCAATCAGTATTCCCGGTAGTTTCTGGAGTGATCATTTTCAAGGTGTGGCAAGAGCAAATATGTTGTTGACAAAACTTCCTGGATCTCCTACGAGTGAAGCTTCAAAAGTTAGATTTGCCGGAGAGGCTAAAGCATTACGTGCACTTTACTATTTTAACTTAGTGAGAATGTTTAAAAACCTTCCATTGGTTTTAGTGCCTTTAACAGCTCAGACTATTTATGATCCTGAGCAAGTTAAACCAGAGGTGATTTATGCACAAATAGAAAAAGATTTATTAGAAGCTATTCCTGCTTTGCCAAATAATGTTGATGCAAAAACAGAATCAGGAAGACTTAATAAAGGAGCTGCACAAGCAATATTAGGAAAAGTATATTTGTTTGAAGGTAAAAATGCAGATGCTGCTGCTGTTTTAGCACAAGTAAATGGCACACCGGGAGCAACAAATCAATACGGAAATAAATTACTGCCTGAATTTAGTGATTTATGGGTAACTACAAATAAATTTAATGCAGAGTCAATATTAGAAGTATCTCATAGTAGTGCAGGTAATACTGACTGGTCATTCTGGGGACAAGGTAAAGACGAAGGAAACTCTCTAAATCAAATGATTGGACCAAGAGGATATTCAAGACCAAAAGGTTCTGATGCACCGGATCTTCCTTCAGGATGGGCTTTCAACCCGGCAACTCAAAAATTATTTGATACCATGAAAGACGATCCAAGATTAGGAGCTACTATTCTTAATATTAAAGCTTTAAAAGCAGCTGGTAAAGCAGATTACATTCCTGCTTATCAGGATACAGGTTATTTCCTGAACAAATATCTTCCAAGAGCAACAGATGTTCGTACAGGTGGTGGTAATCAAGAGTTAAACTACAAACAAAATTCTTATGTAATCAGACTTGCTGATACTTATTTGATGGAAGCAGAAGCTTTAGGTTCAGGAGCAAGAGCGCAAGCTTTACTTGACGCAGTTAGAACCAGAGTTGGTTTACCTTCTGTACCGGTTACATTAGCAGCTATTAAAAATGAAAGAAGAATGGAGTTAGCTGGTGAAGGTCATAGATTTTTTGATTTAGTAAGATGGGGAGATGCTGCTGCTGCATTATCTGACAGAGGTTTTGATGCAGGAACAGATGAGATCTTACCAATTCCTTACACAGAACTTAATGGTACTAAATTGAAACAAAACCCTAATTATCAATAAGAACTAACGGGTAAAAAACACAAATAGAAATCTAAATATGAAGTGTAAACCTAATGCTGTTTTTAGCATTAGGAGCACTACATAGTTATGATGAAAAAACCATAGCAATGCCCTAATTGCTTTGTGATAATAGTATTATTAAGGCGTTGAATTACGTCGAAAATAAGAAGATAAAGTTAAGTTTAAGTTTGGTTGTAAATAGCCCATAATCACTATGAGTATGGGCTATTTTTAAATCCTTAAACTATCAGAATGTGTTTTTATAGATAAAGAGTTTCTTTAAAAAAACTTCAAATAGAATTTAAAATAATTACAGAAGAATGAGAAAAAATAGTTATAAAATTCTATGTTTTCTGTTTTCGGTTGGAGCTTTTGCGCAACAAACAAAAACAAAAAAAGAATTTACAACCAATGGGAAAAAGATAACAGTTTATACAACTGCCGAAAATTCAAATTTAAGATTAACATCTACAGATAATTTAACTTTCTCGGCATCAAAACAACCTCTTGAAACAGAGTCAGCTGTTTTTGTAGAACCCTCTAAAAAGTTTCAGACTTTCATGGGAATTGGTGGAGCCATCACAGATGCGAGTGCTGAGATTTTTGCTAAACTTTCGAAAGAAAAACAAACAGAATTTTTAAATGCTTACTACGATAAACAAAAAGGTATAGGCTATTCTTTGCTAAGAACAACGATACAAAGTTCTGATTTTAGCAGTGGAAGCTATTCTTATATCGAAGAAGGAGATAAAGATTTAAAGACGTTTTCTATTGATCATGATAGACAATATCGCATTCCGTTAATAAAGCAAGCCATAAAAACTGCTGGAGGAAAATTGACAACTTATGTTGCACCCTGGTCGCCAAATGCTTTTATGAAAAGTAATAAAAGTGTCCTGAAAGGAGGAACATTATTACCGGAATATTATCAAACATGGGCAAATTTTTATGCCAAGTTTATAAAGGCATATGAGAAAGAAGGAATTCCAATTTGGGGAACTTCTACTCAAAACGAGCCAATGGCAATTCAAACTTGGGAATCTTGCGTTTATACAGCAGAAAACGAGAGAGATTTTATTAAAAATTTCCTTGGGCCAACTTTGAAAAAAGAAAAGTTAGGGGATGTAAAAATCATTGTTTGGGATCATAATCGCGATTTAATGAATTACAGAGCAAATGTAATTTATTCAGATCCTGAAGCTTCAAAGTATGTTTGGGGAATGGGTTTTCACTGGTATGAAACCTGGTCTGGCGGAGCATCAATGTTTGATAACGTTGGTAAAGTGCATGAAGCATATCCAAACAAAGGTTTAATGTTTACAGAAGGATGTATCGAAAAATTTGATGCTGCAAAATATCAATTTTGGGGTAACGGAGAAAGATATGGTATTTCTATGATTAATGATTTTAATAATGGAACTGCAGGTTGGACAGACTGGAACATTCTTTTAGATCAAAATGGCGGACCAAATCATGTTGGAAACTTCTGTTTTGCACCAATTCATGCTGACACAACTACCGGTGAATTAATTTATACACCATCCTATTATTATATCGGACATTTTTCGAAATTCATTCGCTTAAACGCAGTAAGAGTAAGTACTGCCGTGAGCAGAAGCGCATTATTAAGTACTTCATTTTTAAATACTGACGGAACAATGGCAACAGTTGTCATGAACCAATCTGATAAAGAGATTACCTATAATTTAATTATAGCTGCTGAAAAAACAGTAGTTAAAATACCTGCGCATGCCATACAAACATTAGTGTATTAATTTTTTGTAATTAGAAGAGGGTCGAATTGAATCATCCAATTTGACCCTCAATTTAATTTCAACTTTAAAAGTTTTTTGAAAGTACAATGAAAATCATCAATAGAATTTTAATAGCACCAATACTAGTTCTACAATTAAGTTGTTCTCCATCAAAGGTTGTGGGTCGTTCAGCGGTTTCAGCATCCAAATCAAACAAAAAAATTGAAGTTTATACCACCGCCGAAAACACAAATTTAAGGTTATCGCTCTCGAATAATTTAATTTCGAAAGCAACAAATTCAACAGTTTCTATTGTTTTAGATCCTGAAAAAACAGATCAGATTTTCTTAGGAATTGGTGGTGCCATAACAGATGCAAGTGCAGAAGTTTTTGCCAAATTATCTCCTAAAAAACAACAAGAATTTCTGACTGCCTACTACGACAAAAACAAAGGAATTGGTTACACATTAGCCAGAACCAACATACATAGCTGCGATTTTAGCAGCGACAGTTACACTTATATAACAGAAGGAGACAAAGATTTAGAATCCTTCAACATTGAGCACGATAAAAAATATCGAATTCCATTAATAAAAAAAGCAATTGAAACAGCCGGCGGGAAGTTAACTTTATTTGCCAGTCCTTGGAGTCCCCCAGCTTTCATGAAAGACAATAATGATATTTTGCACGGCGGCGTTTTATTGCCGGAATTTGCACAATCATGGGCAAATTACTATGTTAAATTTATTCAGGCCTACGAAAAAGAAGGTATTCCGGTTTGGGGATTAACCATTCAAAACGAACCTATGGCAAAGCAAAGATGGGAATCTTGCATTTACACACCTGAAGTCGAAAGAGATTTTCTTAAAAATTTTCTAGGACCAACTTTAGAAAAAGAAGGATTAGCTTCTAAAAATGTTATCATCTGGGATCACAATCGTGGAGACCAGCTAGAAAAAAGAGCCAATCTTGTTTTCTCAGACCCGGAAGTTTCAAAATATGCATGGGGAATTGGATTCCATTGGTATGAAACATGGAATGGCGGAACTCCAAAATTCGAATCAGTAGGTGAAGTTCACAAACAATTTCCAAATAAAAATTTACTTTTTACAGAAGGCTGTATCGAAAAGTTTGACGCCACAAAATTTCAGTTTTGGGGAAATGCAGAACGATATGGAATCAATATAATTAACGATTTGAATAACGGAACTGTGGGTTGGACAGATTGGAACATCCTTTTAGACCAAAACGGAGGACCTAACCATGTAGGTAATTTTTGCTTTGCGCCAATTCACGCAGATACCACAAAAGATGAATTGATCTACACACCGATGTATTATTATATAGGTCATTTTTCCAAATTTATCCGACCTAATGCCAAAAGGATAATCGAAACCATTAGCGATAAAACATTAATAAGCACTTCATTTAAAAATTCTGATAACAAGATCGTTACCATTGTTATGAACCAATCAGATAAAGAAGTTGTTTATACGCTCATAAACCAAGATACAAAAACCACGATCACTATTCCGGCGCATGCTTTGCAAACTATTATAAACTAGCCGGTGTCTAACTAAAAAACTATAAAAATGAAACCAAATTTTAAAAACGCTATAAAAGCAATATTTTTTGCGACAGCCATATTTGCTCAGGTAAAATGCTCCTCATCAAATGATGCTGTTGAAAATCCCCCTCCGGTAGTACCGCCGGTTGTAGTAAAAAACGATGTCGATTTTTGGTTGACAAAAGGAGATCAAACGGCATTACTAACAAAACAAACAGGCGCTTTAGGTTTTGGAACTACAGTAAATAGTTATCCGAATATTGAGGTAAACGCCAGCCAAAAATACCAGACCGTAGATGGTTTTGGATACACATTAACAGGCGGAAGTGCAGATGTAATCAATCAGTTGAATGCAACAAAAAAAGCAGCTCTTTTGCAGGAATTATTTGGTTCATCAGCAACTTCAATCGGAATAAGCTATATCAGAATTAGTATTGGAGCATCAGATTTGCATTCAACCACTTTTACTTATGATGATATTTCTACAGGAAATACAGATCTTGATTTGACTAAATTTAATTTAGATGGAGATAAAAATGGAGTAATTGCCCTTTTAAAAAAAATTCTGGCAATCAATCCAAAAATTTTAATTGTAGCAACTCCTTGGACAGCGCCGCTTTGGATGAAAACGGAGAACAGTTTCAAAGGAGGAAGATTAGATACAAAGTATTATGATGTTTATGCAAAATACTTCGTAAAATACATTCAGCAAATGAAAACCGAAGGAATTACAATTGATGCTATAACGCCTCAAAACGAACCTTTAAATCCATATAATACTCCAAGTATGGAAATGTCGGCTTTAGAGCAGGCAAATTTTATCAAGAATAATTTGGGCCCTGCATTTAAGGCAGCAAATCTTGCAACAAAAATCATTACTTACGATCATAATTGCGATGTGCCGGATTATCCTAAAACAATCTTGGCTGATGCAGCAGCAAATCCTTTTGTAGACGGTTCAGCATTTCACTTATATGCAGGAGATATTAGCGCTCTTTCAGATGTTTACAATGCTTATCCTACCAAAAATATTTATTTTACAGAACAATGGACTTCTTCTACAGGTAGTTTTGACGGAGATTTAAAATGGCATCTTAAAAATGTTGTGATTGGTTCCATGCGCAATTGGAGTAGAAATGCTCTGGAATGGAACTTGGCAAACAATGCTAATTTTGGACCTCACACAAATGGCGGATGTTCAGAATGTAAGGGAGCTTTAACGGTTACTTCGACTGACAATTTTCAGCGTAATGTAGCCTACTATATTATCGCTCATGCTTCAAAATTTGTTCCTGCAGGATCTATAAGAATTGATAGTAATATCAACGGTAATTTACAAAATGTTGCCTTCATTACGCCTTCAGGTTCAAAAGTTTTGATTGTTGAAAATGACGGATCTTCAAATGTTGCTTTCAATATAAAATTTGATGGTAAATGGGTTACAACTTCTTTAGACGCAGGAGCTGTAGGAACTTATACATGGAAATAATTAGAGCATTTACAATGAAAAAAATAATTATTACGCTACAATTACTGGTTTCGATTGCAACTTTTGGACAAGGCTTTGTACACAGAGACGGACAAAAGATTGTTGACGGAAACGGAAAAAACATACTACTAAGAGGTTTAGGATTAGGAGGCTGGATGGTGCAGGAAGGCTACATGATGCAAACCCAGCCTTTTGCAAGTCCGCAATATGTGATCAAACAGAAAATTGAGGACGTTGTTGGAGAACAGGGAACAAAAGAATTTTATGCCGCTTATAAAGCAAACGGAATTACAAAACGTGATATTGATTCATTAGCAAAATGGGGATTCAATTCTATTCGTTTGCCAATGCATTACAACCTATATACACTGCCAATCGAACAAGAGAAAAATGGTGAAATCACGTGGATAGAAGAAGGTTTTACCATGACAGATAATTTACTGAAATGGTGTGCCGAAAATAAAATCTATCTTATTTTAGACTTGCATGCAGCTCCCGGCGGACAAGGAAATGACGCTGCAATTTCTGACTACGATACTACAAAACCATCTTTATGGCAAAGTGAAGCCAATCAGAAAAAGATGATTGCTTTGTGGAAAAAGCTGGCTTCTCGTTACAGAGATAATCCCTGGATTGGAGCTTACGATATCATCAACGAACCAAACTGGAATTTTACCGGAACCAATAAAAACGGTTGCGACGAAAACTCAAACGGACCTTTGAGAGATTTGATGGTTCAGGTAACAAAAGCCATTCGTGAAGTTGATACAAACCATTTAATTTTTATCGAAGGAAATTGCTGGGGAAATAATTACAACGGAATTTTTCCTTTATGGGATGAGAATATGGCGTTGAGTTTTCATAAATATTGGAATTACAACACAATCGCTTCTATCCAGAAAATGCTGGATTACAGACAACAATACAATGTTCCAATTTGGTTGGGAGAAAGTGGAGAAAACTCTAATGTTTGGTTTAAAGATGCGTTGACTTTAGTAGAAACCAATAATATTGGATGGGCTTTTTGGCCAATGAAAAAAATCGAAAATATTGCGGGAGTAACATCAGTAACCAAAATTCCGGAATACGATGTTTTACTGAAATACTGGAAAGACGGCGGCCAAAAACCAAGTGCAGATTTTGCCAAGAAAACATTAATGAAAATGGCAGATAATTACAAAATGGAAAACGTAACCGTTAAGCCGGATGTAATCGACGCAATGTTCAGACAAGTACAAACAAACGATACAAAACCTTATAAAAAGCATGTAATTCCTGGAAAAATTGCTGCAACTCAATATGATTTAGGAACAAATGAGCATGCATATTCAGATAAAGATTTTATAAACTACAGATCAGAAACAGGAAAATTTGATGAGTGGAACAAAGGAAATACCATGAGAAATGATGGTGTTGATATTTTGCCATGTAAAGATGCAGGATCAAACGGTTATCAGGTTTCATTTATAGAAGATGGCGAGTGGCTTCAGTTTACAACTCAGGTTGCAAAACAAAAAGCATACAAAGTTGCAATTCGTTATTCAAGTGAAAACTCAAAAGGAAAGCTTCATTTAGAAACAGAAAACGGTAAAAAATCAGAAACGATCACACTTCCGGCAACTGGAGGAAATGAAAAATTCAAAACAGTTGTTTTATCAGGAGTAGAGCTAAATTCGGGAACAAATAAAATAAAAGTAGTTTTCGAAAAAGGAGGCTTTAATCTAAATTATTTAGATTTTTCTGAAAGAAAAAAATAAAAGATAATATTCCGTTAGGAATTAAAGGTTGGTAGAAAAAAATATTGGTATATATAAGAAAATTGTCCCGTAGGGACAAAACAATTAGATCAGGGTTGACAACAACAGAATTAACATAAGTTTTAAATTGATTTTTTTCAGTAAAGCCTTTGAAACATTAGCTTTACCGGAATAAAATTTTTTAACATGAAAAAGATAAATACAATTGTTTTAGTGGTAATGCTGCTTTTGGTAAGCAGTTCGTTTTATGGTCAAAATTTAAAATTGATGACCTACAATATTCGTTTAGATGTTGCGTCTGACGGGGAAAATGCATGGCCAAATCGGAAAGATTATTTTGCTTCTCAAATACAATTTTATAGTCCGGATATTTTTGGAGTTCAGGAAGCAACTCCAAATCAAGTTACAGATATAGCTTCGGCTTTGCCTAATTACAACAGGTTTGGAATTGGGAGAGAAGAGAAAGGAACGGGAGAAGCCTGTACGATTTATTATAAAAAGGATCGTTTTCAGGTGCAGGAATCAAATACATTTTGGTTGTCAGAAACGCCAAATGTAGTTTCAAGAGGTTGGGATGCAGCCTGTAATAGAGTTTGTACGTATGGATTGTTTAAAGATTTAAAAACTAAAAAAACGTTTTGGGTTTTTAATCTGCATCTCGATCATATGGGAGAAGTGGCAAGAGTAAAAGGCGTAGAATTGGTTCTTTCGAAAATAGCGGCACTAAACACAAAAAAATATCCGGTTTTTTTAATGGGAGATTTTAACTCAGAACCAGAAACAAAACAAATTGTAGAAATTAAAAAAGTAATGGATGATACGAAAGATATTTCAATAGAAAAACCTTTTGGACCATCAGGAACATTCAATGATTTTGAGCATAATAAACCAGTAACGTTATTAATAGATTATATTTTTATCTCTAAAAATAGCGGATTAAAAATTCAAAAACACGCAGTACTAAGTGATTCTAAAGATTTAAGATATCCATCGGATCATTTACCTGTCTTAATAGAAATAGATTAAAAATGAAAAACATCAACAAAAAACTTCAAATTTTACTTTTACTGCCACTTATTGCAGTTCAAATAAAATGCGGAACTTCAAAAAATTCAGTTGCCACTTCTGGTAAAGCCGAAGCTTGGATTACGACAATCGATGAAACATCAAAATTGCAAAAGCAAAATGATTTGGTTTTTAATTCAGAAACGAATTCAAATCAAACAATTTTGGTAGACGCTTCTCAAAAATTTCAAACCATCGAAGGTTTCGGATTTTCTTTAACGGGAGGAAGTGCGCAGGCAATCATGAAACTGGACAAAGCAAAGAAAGAAGCATTGCTTCAGGAATTGTTTTCCAGAAATAATGATGCAATTGGTTTGAGTTATTTACGTATTAGCATTGGTGCTTCTGATTTGAATGAAAAAGTTTTTTCGTATGATGATATGCCCGAAGGGCAAACGGATTTAAACCTGGAACACTTTAATCTTGGTCCGGATTTAAATGATGTTGTACCGCTTTTAAAAGAGATTTTGGCGATAAATCCAAACATCAAAATTATGGGTTCTCCATGGTCGCCGCCAGTTTGGATGAAAGACAACGGAAGCTCAAAAGGTGGAAGTTTACAACCAAAATACTATCAGGTTTATGCGGAGTATTTTGTAAAATATATTCAGGCAATGAAAGCGCAGGGAATTGTAATTGATGCAATAACACCTCAAAACGAACCTTTGCATCCCGGAAATAATCCAAGTTTGCTTATGCCGGCATTAGCGCAAGCAGAATTTATTAAGATGAATTTAGGTCCCGCTTTCGCGAAAGCAAAAATCAAAACCAAAATAATAGTTTACGATCACAATTGCGACAAACCTGAATATCCTTTAACGATATTAAATGATCCAAAAGCATTGCCATTTGTAGCGGGTTCAGCGTTTCATTTATACGAAGGAGATATCAGTGCATTGTCTACAGTTCACGATGCATATCCAAAGAAAGACTTGTATTTTACAGAACAATATACAGGATCAAAAAGCAGTTTTGAATCTGATTTGAAATGGAGTGTAAAAAATGTTGTTATTGGTTCGATGCGTAACTGGAGTGTAAATGCATTATCATGGGGATTAGCAAATGATGAGTATTACAAACCCTTTACACCAGGCGGATGTTCTACCTGCAAAGGCGCATTAATGATCGATCAGGCTCAGAATATTAAAAGAGAAGTTGGCTATTATATTATAGGTCATGCTTCAAAATTTGTCCCTGAAGGATCTGTTAGAATTGGCAGTAACATTAGTAATAATTTATACAATGTTGCGTTTAGAACGCCAACAGGACAGATTGTTCTAATTGTAGAAAATGATGGAACTTCGACAGAATCATTCAATGTTAAATACAATCAAAAACAAATTTCAACTACTTTAAACGCTGGTGCAGTTGCAACTTACGTTTGGTAATCAAAATTAAATATATGAAAAGAATAACCACATTTACCTTGTTGATGGTATCGTTTTTTGCGGTCGCACAACAAGAAACAATCGATCAGAAAGTAAATGCTTTATTGAAAAAAATGACTATTGAAGAAAAAATAGGTCAGCTTAATCAATACACGGGCGATAATTCGGCAACGGGACCAATCACCATAAACCCAAACAAACAAGCCGAAATAAAAGCGGGTTTAGTAGGTTCGATGCTTAATATTATCGGAACAAAATATACCAGACAATATCAGGAATTGGCAATGCAGTCCCGTTTAAAAATTCCGTTGTTATTTGGTCAGGATGTAATTCATGGATACAAAACAACATTTCCAATCCCATTAGCTGAAGCTGCAAGTTGGGATTTGGCAGCAATCGAATTAGCTGCAAGAGTTGCAGCTACAGAAGCATCTGCAAGCGGAATACACTGGACATTTGCACCAATGGTTGATATTGGTCGTGATCCGCGTTGGGGAAGAGTAATGGAAGGAGCCGGAGAAGATACCTACTTAGGTTCTAAAATTGCTTATGCGAGAGTAAAAGGATTTCAAGGAAATAAATTGGGAGATTTAAACTCGGTTATGGCTTGCGTAAAACACTTTGCAGCTTATGGTGCAGGAGTTGGCGGAAGAGATTATAACTCCGTAGATATGAGCGAGCGCATGTTGCTTGAGACTTATTTACCTCCGTTTAAAGCAGCTCTTGATGCCGGTGCAGCAACCTTTATGAATTCATTCAATGATTTAAATGGAATTCCTGCAACAGCAAATGTACACTTACAACGTGATATCTTAAAAGGAAAATGGAACTTTCAGGGATTCGTAGTTTCTGACTGGGGTTCGATTGGAGAAATGGTAGCACACGGTTATTCAAAAGATCTTAAAGCCGCAGCACTTTCTGCGATTACAGCCGGAAGTGATATGGATATGGAAAGTAATGCATACCGTTACAATCTTGCCGAATTGGTAAAAGAAGGTAAAGTTTCTATTGATTTGATTGATGATGCTGTAAAACGTATTCTTCGCAAGAAATTTGAATTAGGATTATTTGACGATCCGTACAGGTATTCAGATGAAAAGAGAGCTGAAAAAGCTTTAAGCAATCCTGAAAACAGAAAAGCAGCACTTGAAGTGGCGCAAAAAAGTATTGTTTTATTGAAGAATGACAATCAAACATTACCAATTTCTAAAAGTGTAAAAACAATTGCATTTATTGGACCAATGGTAAAAGAATATAAAGCCAATATGGGATTCTGGTCAGTAGAATTACCGGATGTTAATTATGATAAATGGGTAGTTTCGCAATGGGATGGTTTACAAAATAAAGTAGGCAAAAACACTAAATTGCTTTACGCAAAAGGTTGCGAAGTAGACGGAGATAACAAAGACGGATTTGCCGAAGCAGTTGCAACCGCAAAACAAGCTGATGTTGTTATTTTGAGTATTGGCGAAAGACGTGATATGAGCGGTGAAGCAAAAAGCCGTAGCAATCTTGGTTTACCGGGCGTTCAGGAAGATTTAGTAAAAGCAATTCAAGCAACAGGAAAACCAGTTGTAGTTTTGATAAATGCAGGAAGACCTCTTGTTTTTAACTGGACTGCAGACAATGTTCCGGCAATTGTTTATACTTGGTGGTTAGGAACTGAGGCAGGAAACGCTATTGCAAATGTTTTATTTGGAGATTATAATCCGTCAGGAAAATTGCCAATGACATTCCCAAGAGAAGTAGGACAAGTGCCTATTTATTACAATCATTTCAGTACAGGAAGACCTGCGAAAGATGAAAATCAAACCAATTATGTTTCGGCATATATCGATTTAAAAAATTCACCTAAATATCCTTTTGGATACGGATTGAGTTATACACAATTCAATTATGCTGATTTGAAATTATCTTCGACTAAAATAAAAAGTAACGAAACCATTAAAGTTTCATTTCAATTATCAAACGTTGGAAAGGTTGCTGGAGAAGAAGTGGTACAATTGTACTTGAAAGATAAATTTGGTTCAGTAGTAAGACCGGTTTTAGAATTAAGAGATTTCCAAAAAGTAAAATTAAATGCAGGAGAATCTAAAACTATCGAATTTACAATCGACAAAGAGAAACTTTCTTTCTATAATGATAAATTAGAATGGACAGCTGAACCGGGGGATTTCGAATTAATGATCGGAACTTCGTCAGCAGATATTAAATTAAGATCAAACTTTGAATTACTATAAAATTACAATCTCCAAAAAACTGTAATTAACCAAAAAAGCGGAGTCGTAAGACTCCGCTTTTTTATATTAAAGCAATATGATTTTAAATCTATTTAATTAAACTATGGTGCATAAGTCCCATCGGGTAATGTCATTAAGTTAAGCTTTTAGAAAATAAAATCCGTTTTTATCTGCGTTTTTACGGAGTAAATCTGTTTTATCCGTGTTAAAATTAGACGCTGATTTTACTGATTCGCTAAAGCGAAAACACGGATAAAAACGGATTTTTCTAATTACTTTCTTGATTACTCCTCTGAAGCTAATTGAACGAATGTATTGTATTGGCTATAAATATTGCGCTCCTCCGGAGCTTTTAATTAAAGTGCTTTTTGAAATTGAATTTCAGTTTATTCAAAATACCTTCTTCAATAATATCAACCCCAATTCCAAAATTGCTGTCTGCAACTTCGTGGTGTGCAGCTCTGAAATCTTCAAAATCTTTCTCCGGAATTTCTAAATTAATTAAAGGTTTAAAATCAATATTGATAGTTCCTCCGTTTTTGGTGATTTTTTTACGGCTCGTATAATCAAAATACGGATTGTTGATAGTGCTTTCCTGTATCGTGAATTTCTCCGTAACATCTATTTTCTGATCCGTCACAAGTTGGATTTCAAATCGCTCGCTGTCAAAATTATGCCAGAAAGTGATGTCCTTATGCATAAAATCCCTGGCAGTATTTTTGACAATATTTCCATCAAAATACATTAAAAAACGATTGTTTTTAGCGTCTGTATAATATGGATTTTCAATTGTTGTTTTGTATTCAACTATAAATTCATTCCCCTTTTTATCATCACTTGCGATTTCAATTGCAGCATCTTTAAATATATTTCTAAGATCCGTTCCGTTTCTGTCGTTAACATAGTTTAGCGTATGAAAGAAGAAATTATTCCAGCTGTCAATGATTTCCCTTTTGTTCGTTTTCTTGAAATATTTACGCATATAATTTGCGCGATTTCCTTTGTATTTCGTTGTTAACTTTAGTTTACCAATATTGTTTTCTACAATAAGTTCTGATTTTTCATCAACAGCATAATAAGGAAAACGATGCGGCGGTTTAATTTGTAATTCCAGATTTGGTTTAACCTCCAGATAATGCATAAAGAAGATAAAACCGCGATTTTCAATAAATCCAAATTCATCACGAAGAGTAGCATCCACAAAATAACTTTCATCTTTGTAATTGATCTTAACAATTACGTGATTAAAAGTCAGTAACGATGGCAAATAATATTTCATGTAGAAGTCCGTATTGAAATTGACCAAAATAATTGAAGAGTCAACACCAATATAATCTAAAATTACCTTCAACAAAACAGATTTTGCCTTACAATCTCCTTGTTTATTCTCATACGTAATAGACGGTTCTTGAGGTTTATGACCGTTCATCTCATCTGCATTGTAAATATAGTTAATATGATTTTGCACATATTCTATCGCAAATTGCAGCTGCTCATCTTTATTGTCAATTTTGTCAAGCTTTTCGATTAAGTCCGGCGCAAATTCCTTTAGAGAAGATTTCTCAAAAATAGTATCATAAATTGGAGCAATATAATTTGATAATTCTTTCCAATTATCATCTGTTGCAAAATCAATAAAGGGAGAAACCTCTCGATTCGAATCTACAAAATTGATAAAGTTGTCTTCTTCGATTAAGTATTCTTCTCCTTTTTTCAAATAGCTGATTTCCGGTTCCAAAACATTTCCGTCTTTATCTCTAAAAAAAGTCTTTTTATAGGCAATTGTTCTTTCGCGATCGTTCTTAAAAGTAAACTTATATTTTCCGTAAGCCCAATAACTGTCCGGACCTATCCAAACATATTTAGAGAACTCTTTGCGTAAAAAATCACGATCAGTAAAAACTTTAACTCTGGAATCCTCCATAATCAAAATATCATAAAGACGAAGATCTTTTATCGTAATATTGACTTTCTTATTACTGCTAAGAACGCCGCCTCCGCTTTGGTTTTCGCTGTCCAGAGTTTTAATTTTAGTGTCTGGAATTTTATCTACCAAAACACCATCTCTCAAAACACTGATTCTATGTATAAGATATGTTTCATTTTCTTCCAGAACAACATCTACTACAGATGCTCTTTCTAAATTCGCAGGTTCGTTTAGGGTATAAGCAAGACAAGCATATTCACTATTTTCAGTGTCACTTGTGTAATATATTTTATCTAAAAAATAACAATAATCACGTCCCTCATCAGCTTGTTTTTGAGAGAATTCAGATTCTTTGATATATTCAATAAGTTGAGCATCATTAATATTGCTTGCCCAATGTTCCGGTTTTTGAATTTTATAATTTTCTGATTGAAGAGTTTGTTCCATAGTAAGGCTTTTAATTGAAGTAGGTAAAATCTTTCGTATAAAACAAAAATATAGAATTTTGACAATATCTAATAGTGGCAGATTGATTATTGAGATAAGTTCGGTTTTCTTACAATAAAGATTTTATTATCTGATTATATAGAAGTTTAATCTTAGATAATTTAATGAAATTCTGAAAGAATTGAGAAAGTTGTAAAGGGCAATAGTAGTAAAAACGCCAATAACTACGCAAAAGAGATTACAATTTGCAGAAAATAAAAGAGATTAAAATGTAGCAGTAAGTTATAAAATCAGAATTATTTTAAAACCGTATTTATAAAATCCATAGCGCCAATCCCTTTATAAGATGCATATAAGGCCTTGTCAAAAGCTTCTCGTTTTGCTTTTTTATCCTTCGCTTCAGTTTCAACAATCATCTGATTGAAAATTCTCTCCTGTTCTTCGCTATATTTTATAGAAGCCTCCAGAAGATCATTTTTGGATACTAATCCAAAAGAAGAATATAGTCTTTTCATAAACTTCTTGTTCAGTTGTTCTAGGTTTGGAATGCTCATATTTAAACCAATTTATATTATCTATATAAGAGACATAGTGTTTTAACTTATGTTACAGAATTGTAGTGTTAATAACAATCAATTATATATTTTCCCTTGTAATTACTTTTTTAATGCCATTTTGTTGCAAAAACAACAAGTTAAGTGTCTAATGTGTTATTATGACGCAATGTACTTATTTTTTCAATTTGTTTTTTATTTTTAAGTAAAAATTGTGATTTTAACACTTGTATTTGGAGTGATTCGACACAATAATTTGGTGGGAATTTCGAAAAAACGCCCCGGTTTTATAAAAATGAATTAAATTGCAGTACCAATCAAAACTGGAAAGTTGTATTTAATAAAAAGTAGATGTTAAAAGACATTGTAGAAAATAATCAAAATTACCAACCTGGACTTTCAATAGATTGTGTAATTTTTGGTTTCCACGACAATCAGCTTAAGGTTTTATTGATTAAGATTCCGCACAGTCAAAAGTGGTCTTTACCCGGTGGATTTATTCCGATTAATCAGGATATTGATACAGCGGCAGTAACTGTTTTGAACAGCAGAACAGGAGTAGAGGGAATTTTTCTGAGACAATTTGCAACCTTCGGAAAAATAAAACGAAACGACCAGCATTTTGGGAAAGAAGTTTTAGAATACTTAAAAATTGAAGAAGAAAAAGGAAAATGGCTCACACAGCGTTTTGTGACAATTGGATATTATGCTCTGGTCGATTTTTTTAAAACGATTCCAAAATCTGTAAATAAAGAAGAAGTAATAGAATGGATTGATCATAAAGAAGTTCCGGAACTTATTTTAGATCACAAAGAAATTCTGGATAAAGCTTTAGATACACTTAGGATTGAATTGAATTTAATGCCAATTGGATATAATTTATTGCCAGAGAAATTTACAATGCCCGAACTTCAGAAATTGTATGAAACCATTTTGGATAAAAAGCTGGACAGAAGAAATTTTCTCCGAAAAATAACCAACATCGGAATCCTGACAAAACTCGACGAAAAGAAAAGCAATGTCGCACACAAAGCGCCAAATTTATATTCGTTTGATAAAGATAAATACGAAGAAGTCCTTAAAAACGGACTAAATCAAGGCTGGTAAGAATTAAAGTTTAATTTTGAAATTAGCGATTATGGTTTCAATAGAAAAATTCAGAACTTTGGCATTGTCCTATCCAAATGCAACTGAAGAACCACACTTTGAGAAAACATCTTTTAGAATCAATAAAAAAATATTCGCGAGTTTTGATGAAAAGAACAATCAGGCAGTTTTGAAATTAAATGAAATCGATCAATCTGTTTTTTCCGCTTCAAGCGAAATGATTTTTTATCCGGTGCCTAATAAATGGGGAAAACAAGGCTGGACAATTGTTGAACTTTCAAAAGTAAGACCCGAAATGTTTGAAGATGCATTGATACGTTCGTACGAAAATGTAATATCAAAAAAGAAGTAATTTATGTTTTACCATTAAGAGATTAAGAAAAATTAAGTATTAAGCTTAATGAAACTTAATCTCTTAATGGTTTAAAATTTTATGTTTATTGTTATTCAACGATAGTTCTAAAAGTCAAATTTACCCGAGGTTTTGAGGTCATTTTAGTTGGTGGTAAACGGTGTAACCAATATGTTTGCGTAGTATCTTTCATGACCAATAAACTACCATGTTCCAGAATTAAAGAAACAGTTTCTTTGGTTTCTTTATGTTTGAAAGCAAACTTTCGTTCAGCGCCAAAACTTACCGAACCAATTGCTCCATTCTTTTTTAGATCCTTTTCGGCATCGCTGTGCCAAGCCATTCCTTCATCGCCGGAATGATATAAATTGAGCAAACAAGAATTGAATGTTTCTCCTGTTTCTTGTTCTATAACAGCTTTTAATTCGAGTAATTCCTTTGTCCATGGAAGCGCTTTTTTGGTAGTATTCGAGTATGTATATTCAAAACCCGAATCACCGTACCAAGCGACTTTTCGTTTGGTCAAAATTAATTTCCCGAAGATTATAGCTTCATCATTTTTCCATTCAATGGTATTTAAAAGTACATCCAGATAATGATTGGCATTTTCTCTGGAGACTAATTTTCCATAATAATTTACAGTTCCATCTTTCGGAAGTAAATTGGTCGTTTCGTCTGTATGCGGATTAAATAAGTCCATTTTTCCAGTTTTGATATTCGGTTTTCATACAATGCCCGCAAGGTCTGAAACCGTTTTGTCTAGCTTCACTTTCAGACAAAAAGAAAACCCGATTTTCTCGTTTCATTCTTTTTCCTGAAGAACATTTTAAAGTTCCGTAGATTTTTAATTTTTGGTTTCCACCAAAGCAAATTTCCGCATTTTTAATTTTATTTCGGAGATCTGAATCCGAAATTTTGTTGTGTTGAATCATTTCTTTTTTTAAGGTTTAAAGGTGCAGAGGTTCAAAGGTTTACAGCTTTGTACCTCTGCACCTTTGAGCCTTTTTCCCTTAAGATAACGCATCATGAAAAATAATCCCTAATGTATGTCGTTCACCAGAATGAATCTCGCTAACGCCATGTTTCATATTCACACGATAATACCCTTTTGTGCCTTTTACAGGTCTGAAATTGGTCGTAAAAACCAAAACATCACCTTTTTTAGGTTTTAGTACAATTGCCTTCGATTGTGCTCTGGGCGTTTGCTGCGTTAGAACAAATTCGCCGCCTGTAAAATCTTTGTCGGGTTCGTTCAGAAAAAGGACTATCTGAATAGGAAAATAAATATCTCCGTATAAATCCTGATGCAAAGTATTAAAACCACTTTTACCATATTTTAAAATTAAAACAGTTGCTTTTAATTGATTATTGGTGTGACATTCTTCTAACAGTTTTTCGTGGGTTTCAGGAAAAACAGTATTAATATTTAATGCTTTCATCCAGGCGTTTGCAATTGGCGCCAGTTTTGGATAAATAGCCGAACGAAGATTTTGAATTAAATCAGGCAGCGGATAATTAAAATATTTGTATTCGCCTAAACCAAAACGATAGCGCTCCATTACAACTGTTTTTCGATATAAATTTGGATTATCATAATCAAATTTTAAATCTTCGCATTGTTCGTTATTAAGCACATTTGGAATGATTGCAAATCCATTTTCGTGCATAGATTCGGTGATGCTGTCCCAATTAAGAGAAGCAATTTTTGATGGTATATTTTGCATTTTTATGACGTTGCTATTTCGCAGAAAATTGAAGATAATTCTTCGGGTTTACTAAAAAAAGGAGAGTGACTGGTTTGCATTTGATATACTTTTTGACAAATTGTTTCAGCATACATTTTTCTTTGAATAAAGGGAGTTACTGCCTTGTCTTCAGTACATTCGATATAAAACCTGGGAACACTCCCATATTTTTCTTCTGATAGTTCTAAAGGTGTAATACCAGATTCTACAGATTCATGGCTTAATAATAACTTTGCCAGTTCCGTAATTGTTTCGTCACAATCATGGTAAAGGCCTTCTTTGTAAATTTCGGGCTGTAAAGTATGAGCATTCAGTTCTGGATATCTTGTTACATAAGGTTTTAAAACACCATTAACGTCTTGAGCAGAATATTCGCTTTGAGTTTTACCATTGGGAATTAGATAAGCGGCTAAATAAATCAATTTTTCGATTTTTGCTGACCGATATTCTGCCGCCTGCGAAATCATAATACCATTTTTGCTATGACCAACAAGTATAATTTTAGAGTCTAAACTGTCGATTAATTTGCAAATTGATGCTACAGATTTTTGAAATGTTACCTCACTAATTGGAGTTTTGTCTCTTCCCATTCCCGGTAAATCGACAGCAATTGCTTTATGACCTTTGCTTTCTAAAATTGGAATTACTTTATGCCAATTCCATGCACTATGCCACGAACCGTGAATTAAAATAAATGTTTTCATGTCTTAAATAGTTAAAATTATAAGACAAAATTACTTTTGAAGGCAGCAAAATAAAATCCGTTTCTTGCTCAATTATAAATTGATTTGAGCACCTTCCCAGCCAATTATAGCCGTTTTTCGAGTGTTTCCCCACATATAACCACCAAAGGTTCCAGTGGATTGAATAACACGATGACACGGAATTAAAAAGGCTACAGGGTTACTGCCAATTGCCGTTCCGACAGCTCTGGAAGCATTTGGCTTCTCGATTTGCTGTGCAATAGAACCATAAGTAGACAATTGTCCCATTGGAATTTTGAGCAAGGTTTCCCAAACTTTCAACTGAAAATCGGTTCCTTTTAAATGTAGTTTGATTTCAGATAATTTACTCCAGTCGTTCTGAAAAATAAATAAAGCATTTTGCTGTACTAAATCCAGTTTTCTGGAGAATGCTGCATTCGGAAATTTATGTATTAAATTTTCAAACCCAATTTCTTCACTTTCGGCGAAAGCCATAAAGCAAACGCCTTTTTGGGTAGAAGCCACAATAATATTTCCAAACGGACTTTCGGCAAAACTGAAATTGATTTCTAAATTTTTACCGCCATTTTTATATTCGGCGGGAGTCATGCCTTCGATGTTTACAAATAAATCATGAAGACGGCTTGTTCCGGAAAGTCCAGTGTCAAAAGCGGCGTCAAATAAGGTGGCTTGATTGTCTTCTTTCAGAATTTTTTTGGCATGTTCAACACTAATATACTGCAAGAATTTCTTCGGACTTGTTCCTGCCCATTCGGTGAATAAACGCTGAAAGTGAAACGGACTTAAATGCACTTTTTCGGCAACTTCATCAAGATTGGGTTGCGCTTTAAAATTGGCTTTGATATAATCAATCGCATCTGCAATTCGATTATAATTGATGTTTTCCTGTGTGTTCATTTTCATTCAATTTTATAATGCAAATATCGATTGGTTTTTGCGGGTATAAAATCCGAAACTTGCTGTTTTTTTTTGTTTCAAGTTTCAGGTTTCACGTTCTGCAGCAACTTGAAACTTGAAACAATTGATACTATAAATCTTTTTCCATTTTGTAATTAATCAGATCGACTCCTAATCTTATATTTTTTTGCTCGGCTATTGCTCTAAAACCTTTCTTTTCGAAGAATGGTTTTGCAGTAATACTTATATCAGATGCTAAGGTTTTTGTATGGTGTTTTTGGGCTTCGATTTCTAATTCGGTTAAGATTTTATCAGCGATTCCTTGTCTTTGAAAGTCTTTATGAATATAGAAAAAATCAATATAATTCCCGTCTTTTAAAGTTCCGAAACCGATGATTTTATGTTCTAAAATTGCCAATAAAACAAATTGAGTATTGATGACTTCAAGCCAGCGATCTGTATTGTGAACTCCGGAAATCCAAGCTTCAATTTGAGCTGGATTATAGTCATTTTTACAAATATGGTGAATGGTTTCGATATACAATTCCTGCATTTCTTTCAGGTCCGAAATTGTCGCTTTTCTGAAATTTATTTCCATTAGAGTTGAAATTAATGCGCTGTAGTTTTAGAGAAAATATTAATTACAACAACACCAATCATAATTAAAGCCAATCCAATAATAGCTGGTAAATCTGGTATTTGTTTGAAAAAAATGGCTCCAATTATAGTAATTAAAACGATTCCAACTCCGGACCAAATCGCATAAGCAATTCCAACAGGAATGGTTCTGACTGCAAAGCTCAAAAAGTAAAATGCAGCAAAATATCCCACAATCGTTACAATACTTGGGATTAGTTGTGTAAACTGTTCTGATTTTTTTAATGCCGAAGTAGCAATGATTTCAAATATAATGGCGATTCCCAAAAAGAAGAAGTTTTTCATGTTCAAGTTTTTTACAAAGTTAACTTTTCCAATAGAAGAAAACCATAGAGGTTTTTAAACCTAATTAAAGGATTGAGTTATTTTTATTATGGATTAAATGATAGTCCAACGCTAAAAAACAATCTTACTTTGTCAATATTATTTATCCAGGAAGTATCAAAATGAATAGGGCCCAAAATGGATTGATAAGAAATCGAGGCTCCTCCAGATATTACAAGGCTAGGGTCGAAGCCATCATCCCAATTTCCTTTTGGACTAAAGGCCTTCTTAATGTATTTGTCAAAAGATTCAAACCCAACTGTCGCAATATTAAAATGGGGAGTTAGATAGATTTTTCCCATAAGATTTATTTGAGAAGCAATTTTTAAGCCCATATATTGTGAAACATTGAGTTCGTCTTCATTCAGGCCGGGAAATGAAAGACGATTACTGCCAGAACTTGGTATAATTCCTCCTAAGAAATATTTTGAAGAATAACCAAAATCAGAAAATGAGATTTGACTATCTTTAAGTTTATCCTCAAAAATAAAATAAGAATCAAACCCAATGATTCCTGTAATTTTCTTTTTTAGGAGAGCTCTTTTTTCAAAGTTGAAACCCAATTTTGTATAACCATTGGTTGCACCAGATATGCTTGTTTTATCTGGGTCGTTAAAAGAGGTATAAACATCAGATAACAATGATCTGGTTACATTTGCTTTTATAATTGTTCCGTTTTCAGCAAAGAAAACTTTATCCATATCATTGTAGGAATAATGCAGGTTAAATTCTATTGTGTTTAAGGAGTAATTCGTGATATCGATCGAGTTAGGATTGTATTCTCTGTCGTATTTTGGTTTTAAATGAGCGTATTGATAGTTTAAACCATAGCCAAAATAACTTTTTAGTGAATTTATGTTTCTATTGATCTCATTACTGAATTCTAAAGAGTTATAAAGGACATTATCTGAAGCTTTGCCGTTAAAATAAATCTCTTGCCTTAAAAAGGCTCCATAAAGTTCAGATGCCCACCACCAGTCTCTGTTTTTTCCGAAATTTTTCTGATAATTAATTCTTGCTTTTGGCTGCTCTGCAATATCTACTGTTACAAGAAGACGAGATGCTCTCGCCAGGACATTTCTTGCAGTATAATTAAAAATGATTCCCACTCCTCTGTAGGTATCGTAATGTACGGATGTGTTGAGTTGATTTTTAGCACGTTCATGTCCAAATATCGTAACGCCTAGTTTGTCGCCATCTTTGACAAAATAGTTGTATGTAATCTCATCAAAAAGATTAGTACCCATTGCCCGGTTAATGCCTGCTAATAAATCCTTGGTAGTATATTTGACATGTGTTTTTAGATTTGTTCTTCCTAATACCAAAGCAAGGTTTTCCGGACTGATTTTTTTGTAAATAATAGTGTCAAGAACAAATTCCTGAGGGATGTTTGGTAATTCGTGAGTTCGTTGTGTGTATCCTTTTAATTTTTCGGATAATGCAATTAAAGCTGGAAGATTTTCGGCTGTTGCGATTTTACCATCTTTGTATATTTCGTCGCTATCTGCAAAATCAGCAGTAGAAAAACGTAAGTTTGGCAGGTGATCGACTAAGATATTGCAAAGTTTTCGGTTTGCCGGGTTCTTGATATTACTCGGAAACATACTCGTTTGAGTCAATATAGTGATAAGATTGTTTAGTTTGTCTATGGGTTCCAATCCACCGCCGACATCACTACCAATAATAAAGTCAGCACCCATTTCTTTGGCGACATCTGTTGGGAAATTATTCATTACACCACCATCAACTAATACTGTTTTTTCGTATGTCATAGGTTTGAAAATACCAGGCAATGACATACTTGCTCTCATGGCATAAGCAAGACTGCCTTTGCTTAGAATAATTTCTTTCCCTTCGGCCAAATCGGTAGCCATGGCTCTAAACGGTATTGGCAGGCTGTCAAAATCTTTAATATTGTATACAGGGTAGGTTAATTCAGAAAGGAGTTCTCTTAAGTTTTGATCATTTAAAAGAGAGCCAACGCTATTTAGTTTTTTGTCTTTAACACCTATTCCAACTAAGTATCTTTGAAATTCTCTTTTTTCTTCTACACTCACAGACTTTAACGACTGGCCTCCGCCAAATAATTTATCCCAAATGATGTTTTTGGTTAATTTTTCGATACTATCACCGGAGTATCCCATGGCGTACAAACCTCCAATGATGCTTCCCATACTATTTCCAACAATAAGATCGGGGACAATGTGCAATGAATCGAGTTTTTGCAATAGAGGAATATGTGCAATTCCTTTTGCTCCACCGCCGCTTAATACTAATACGACTTTAGGTTTCTTTTCCTGAGAAAAAATAATTTGCGGAAGACTTAGTATAAAGAAAAAGATGATTAAATAAGTTGTTTTTTTCAAGTTTGTACTGTTTAAGTATTTGAGAAATAGATCCTTATTTTGGTTCTTAAAAGTAAGTAGATATTTATAAACGTGCAATTTTTTGAGAGAAATGTTTTTTTGTTGAAGTATACAAAAACAAAACCTTGCATTTCTACAAGGTTTTGTTTTATTATTATTTAGTTTTAGTCGTGTCTTGTATATTTTGCGTCGTCTATCGCTTTTTCGAGATCTTCAACTTTTTTTGATTCTAATTCGACTTCTATTTTTGCTTGATTTACTTTTTCCTGAGATTTAGCGATTTGCTTTTTTAATGCTTCAATCTTTTTTTGATGATCAGGATCATTGTTGTTTTGTGAAGCATTTTCAAGAGTTTTTAATTGGTCTTGTTCTTTTTTCAAATCATCTTCTTTGTCCCAGGCTTTTCTTGCCATTTTTATTAGCTTTTGTTCCTCTCTTGCTAGTTTGGCTTTTGCTTTTTCGACGTGATTTAGAGTAACAATTGGTTTCATGGTTGGTAGTTGAACTAATTGCGGAGCCTTTTCATCTATTCCCATTACAGTTCCATGTAGTAGTACTTGTTGTGAAGGATTAAAGCTTTGTGCATTCGCAAAAATTGGCATAATCATTACTGTGAATACAATAAATAGGTTTTTCATATTTTGGTTTTGGTTTTCAAAAATATGCTTAATATTTAAAAATGGATGCTAAAATATCTGATTAATTTTAAGGTTTTTGAGGAGAGATGTAGATGAAATGTTTTCTATATAATAAACCCGACAGGTTTTTAAAACCTGTCGGGTTTATAGCAACGTTTGCGTGAGGGATAGGAGGCAATGTCATTAAGTTAAGGGATAACAATATAAAAACCATTGGGTTATGAACCTAAATTAGGTTCTTTGTAATTGACAAAAAAACAAACCCCAATGGTAGAAGCAAATATAAAAATAATAGAAG
>Ga0163161_10000477_pt1 | contig 33196 bp, 24 predicted proteins | sample S45metaG_FD_129847 | JGI IMG/M metagenome (GOLD analysis project Ga0163161, IMG submission 129847) | Switchgrass rhizosphere microbial communities from Kellogg Biological Station, Michigan, USA - S4-5 metaG | ecosystem: Host-associated > Plants > Roots > Rhizosphere > Soil | place: USA... | reverse complement strand
CATAAATATCCAATTCTTCTTCCTCACACTCAAAAGTATATTCGATATGGTTCTGCTTTGCCAAATAATTAAAGCAGAGAAAAATCTCGTTTGTAAATTTGTAAAGGTTGATCCTTACAATCTTCAAGGCGTCGTTCTCACTTTCCGTTTTTCTAAAGAGTAATAACTGATCTACCAGGCTTAACAAACGCCTCGAATTGCGGTAAACAATATTTAAATCGTTCTTCTCCTGCCCTGGATCTTTCTTATGGATAATATCTTTAATCGGATTAACAATTAAGGTTAATGGTGTTCTCAGCTCGTGCGAAATATTGGTAAAGAAATTCAGTTTTTTCTCATTCAGGTCTTTTTCACGCTCCATTTTAAGGTTGGTAATCTCTACCTCGTGTTTTAATCTTCTCTGGCGGTTGCGATAGGTTTGAAAAAGATAAAACAGGGAAGATCCTATAATAAGGTAAATGGTATAGGCCCACCAGGTGCGGTACCAAGGGGGTAAAATCTTAATTATTACAATCTTTTCATTGTTGCACCATGCACCTTCGGTATCGGTACTTTTAATGTGCAGTTTATACTCACCTTCATTTAACCTGGAATAATAGGCTGTGCTTAATTTGTTTACATAATTCCAGTCCCTATCCCAACCTTCCAGGTAATAGGCGTAAGAAATCTGATCCTGAAAAGAGAATTCTATTGCCGCATAATCAATAGAAATCACCGCAGCACTAAATGGGATTTCTATGCGCGCTAAATTAACAACAGAGATATCGTTATAACCTGAATCCTGATCGAGGGGAATATTATTGATCCTAAAATCGGTCAGCACCATTTTTGGTATCCGTTTGTTTTTCTTGATGCTATCAGGCGAAAACAAGTTGAAGCCACCGATTCCACCAAATAAAAAGTTACCGTTTGCAAGTTTTAATGCCGCATTATAATTAAACTGATTGCTTTGTAAGCCATCGGTAGCATAATAGTTTTTAAAGCTATTATGTGTAACATCAAATTTTGATAAGCCATTATAAGTACTACACCATAAATTACCTTGGGCATCCTGAAGGATATTGAGCACTGAATTACTTGGCAATCCATCGCTCTGGATATACCGCTTTATTTTTTTGGTTTCAGGATCAAAAAGCAATAAACCTCCGCCTTCGGTGCCGATCCATATTTGATGATTAAAATCTTCCTGAATGGCCCTGATAGCAAAATTGATCTTCGTATAGGTATGTTTTTTGTTTATTGGATCTATTTCGATCAGTTCGGTATAGTTGCCTGCCCAAAGTCTTCCTTTCGAATCCTGAAACAAGCTGTGGATATCCTTTAGATTATGGTCAAAAAGTTCAAATTTATCGGCAATTTTATTGTAACGATACAATGCACCACCTTTTGTAGTGCCTACCCAAATATTTTGCTGTTTGTCTTGATAAAGTTTCCAAATGTTAATGTCATCAACGCCTTTAAAGGTATTATAACAATTATAGTGAACAAATTTTCCGGTTGTTTTATTAAAACGATCTATACCGCCGCTAAAACTGGCCACCCAAACGTTGTGATCTGCATCGCTTAAAATACTGGTAACAAAATTACTGGTTAAAGAGTTTGGATCGCTGGTTCTGGCATAATTAGCAAAAATATTTTCCTTCTGGTTCCAAACACTTAAACCACCCCCATCAGTACCGATCCAAATGTTTTTGTTTTCATCTTCACTAAAGGAGAGGACAAAATTGTTAATTAAAGAATTGCTTTTTAATGGATCATGTTTAATGGTGGTAAACTGCTCGTTCTCTGGATCGACGATGTTAACTCCACCGCGCAAGGTTGCAATCCACTTTCTAGATTCGCGGTCTTCGTAAACCTGGGCGACAGAATTACTGCTCAATAAGCCTTTTTCTTTACCTGCAGATAGGTAATTTGTTTTTTGATTTTTTGTATTGTAAACAGCAATTCCTCCCCCATCAGTTGAAATCCAGAGTTTTTGTTGCCGATCAAACAACAAACTCATAATATTCTCATTGCTTAAATGCTGGTTAAACCTGGTGAGGCTACTATTGGCTTTATCAAATTGAAAAAGTCCGTGCTCTGTTCCAACCCAGAGTGTTTGGTTATTGCCTTTTGTAATGCATGTTACTGACCGTATGGCAGCAGTTACTAAATGGAGTCTACGTTTATTATTATCATATCTGCAAAGCCCAACATCTTTTATAAAAAGCCATAGGGTTTCTTCTTCATCAACATATAAAGCCTTTACAGTGAAATCGAAATTTTTACCATATGGGATCCGTTCTGCTATACTGCTGTTCTTTTCAAGCACAAACAGGCCTTTCTCTTCAGTGGCTACATAAACAGCTAACGTTTTACTTATTGCAATGGAATTAATAGCATAACTTACTTCATTTTTTCTTCCCTTGTCTAGATAAATCAATTGATGAAACTTGGAATCTGCATAATCATAGTAAGAAACGCCCTTTTGCGTCCCTACCCAAACCTTGTTTTTCGCATCACCATTCAGTACTGTAATATGGTTATTTACTAATGAATGTTCATCTCCCCAGCCATTTCTAAAAACCTTAAAATGATAGCCATCATAACGGTTTAATCCATCATAGGTACCCATCCACATAAATCCAAAATGATCTAGATACAAAGAGTTTACCACATTATTAGACAGGCCACTTTCTACACCCAAATATTTAAGGCGAATAGCTGTAGACTGGGCAAAACAAACACCTGCGCCCATCCATAAAAAAAATATGAAGCAAGCAGTTTTTTTCTGAATAAGGAACATAGAGAAACCGTACCGTGTATGCATGGCAGGAAACGAATATACATATTTTCCTAAAACTCATCTATCGGCGACTGTTTAGGATTAAATAGTAAAATTCGTAAGATTTCTCTTACATCAAAGATAACGCTACCTATCTTGACGTTGTTTCCCCCTACATTTCAATAATTCAAACTACAATACCTACTCATTTAAAGACCAAAACCGTAGTATTTATTATTACACATAAACGTGAAATGTACATTTTGAGACAAAAATTCTATCTAAGAAAAATATATTGATTTATTTTTGTTACTATGACACATATTGATGCACTGACTCCTATTCATAGACTGGAGCAACTGAAAGTAGGAGATCTTATTTCTGACACATGGGGCAGTTCTGGTGCCATTAAAACTATTGAAGTTTTAAAAGGCAGAACCTCTTTAACCTACTATTTCAGAATCAAATCAGGTAAACTAATCCTGGCTTTAAGATAACAATTTAAATCTGTCCGCGACATGAAATAATCATCTAGTCTCCCGACTATTCGATCGATTATTTAGATTCCTAAACTTAAATGTTCGCTATTTAACATCAGAGTGCCCAAGGTTCATGGTTGGATTCACTTCATCACGAATAAGCTGTTTTAGCTCTTTAATTTCAGGAAAGCGTTGCATCTGCTTTCTATCAAAAATTAGTTTCTCGCTAACATGAACAGTAAAAACGCCCGATGTTTCACTCGGAATTAAAGTTACCCCCTTTACCTCATCTACAAAAGTGGTTAAAATTTCTTGCGCCATATAAGCCGAACGTAGCATCCAGCCACATTTGGGGCAATAGGTTATGTTAACAAGTGGCTTCTCCATTTTTATTTTTTTTACAAGGGTACAAAAAATATGGAGGGATGGAAAATGGAGATGTTAAATGGCTGCTGAAACCAGTTAAGCATCTGAATATTTTGTCTTCTCTTTTGTTCTTTGTTGTAAAACAATTCGTTAATTCCGGATTAAGCCAAACAATACTGAACAAAATGAACTAAACAAGTTCGCTGCTTAAAATGTTGTCAAAAGAGAAAAGGGTAACCACATCCATGTTTACCCCTTTCCAATTACTCCCGTGTTAGAGGAATTATAATTACACCGATGAAGCAATTTTTGTTTGCTTTATCTAGATAATCATACAACACCAGCCTTAAAACAGGCAGTGATTCTACTGTTTATCTTTCAACGGAATTTTAAACCAGAATACCGAACCTTCGCCTTCTTTACTGTTTACACCGATTTCGCCTCCATGACGTTCAACAATTTCGGCCGAAATATATAAGCCAAGCCCAAGCCCCGAAAAGCTGTAGGAAGAAGCTTCTACACGGAAAAACCTGTCGAAAACAAATTGTGCTTTATCGTTAGGTATTCCAATCCCAAAATCCTGTACAGAAACCAACAGGTAATCGCCCTCTGCTTTAGACTGCACTATAATTTTATCCGCATTAGGAGAATATTTGATTGCATTGGAAATAAAATTGCTTAAAACCTGTTCAATACGATTACGATCGGCACATACATGAACATCAGTAATATCCTGTATAATGCGGTGTTCATTCATGCTTTCCTGTAAACCATCTATAGCATCTTCAATAACGCCAGCAATATTGAATTCAGAGAAATTGAAAGTCATTTTGCCAGCTTGTATCTTGGTTACATCCAGTAAATCTTCAACAAGTGCAGTCAATTTTCCAATCTGACGGTTCGCCTTATCTACAAATTCATAAATTTTCTCAAACTTCTGCTGTTCGGCCATCCTCAGCGCAAACTGTAAAAAGCCCTTAATACTGGTAATCGGTGTTTTTAACTCATGACTGGCAATACTCATAAACTCATCTTTGCGGTGCATAAGCTCTTTAGTAGCCTGTTGTGCTTTCATTAAATCGGTTACTTCGAAACCAAAGAAAGCAATGCCATCAATTTGTCCCTGATCAGAAAAAACTGGATTTAGGATAATATCAAACCACTTTTCTACCGAATTTCCTGTAGCGCGGTTTACCTGGTCAATCTTATAAGCGTTGGCTACATAAGTTTCGCCTGTTTTCATCACATTTTTCTCTATTTCCAGCAACTCGGGTGATTCGAACTTAGAACCATTTCCAATCCTTGAGCGGCCAATATAATCGGATCCGCCATCGAAAGTTTTAAAAGCTTCGTTGACAAATTCGTATTTCAGGTCTTTACCTCTACGGATGGTGATTAAAGCTGGTGCATTTTTAAAAATGCTATAAAACTCGTCTTGTTGTTTCTTGATCAGCTTTTGAAGTTCGCTGCGTTTTTTCTCGGTATGTTTTTGTTTACTGATATCGATAACATAAGTAATTGCCCCGTTCTGAACATCTTCGTCTAACAACGCCGAACCAACCAAAACATCTACCGGAACGCCCGCTTTGTTAAGGTATTGTTTTTCGAACGGCGGGCAGAAGCCTTGTTCTTTTAATAATTTATGCGATATTTTGCTGATCGGCAAAAAAGCTTCCGGTGTAATCTGCATCCAGTTAATATTTCCATTTTCGAAATCAGATCGCGAATAGCCTAAAAGTTTTAAAAAGATATCGTTAGCATCTTCTATCCGCCCGGTTTCAATATCACTAAACAACATTCCGATTACATTCGATTCGAAAATCTTTCTAAACTTGCGTTCTGTCGAATTCAATCTCACCTCAGTATCTACTAGTTTTGATATATCTACCATAGAACCAACCATACGGTAAGGGGTGTGCAGATTATCTAACAGGATACTTCCGCGGTCGAGCAATGTAGCATAGCTACCATCTGCTTTTTGTAATCGATACTGGGCCGTCCACTGGGTTTTGTTGTGGTTAATGGCTTCATAAACACTTGCCTTAACACGCTCACGGTCATCGGGATGGATTTTATCGAACCAAAATGCGATATTTTCGGTGTGTGCATCTTTCTGATAACCAAACATAGAAGTGAAATTGTCGCTCCGCCACATGGTGTTATGGGCTAGATTCCAGTCCCAGATGGTATCGTTTGTGGCATGCGACACCAGATTGAAACGTTCTTCACTTTCGGAAAGTTTCATGGTACGCTCTTTCACTTTCAGTTCGAGATCGGTATTGAGTTGACGTAAGTTCTCGCGCGTGCCTAAAAGTTCGTTATAATTCTTTTTCAACTTATGTTCAGCCATCTTTTGCTGACTGATATCGGTTAATGTAGCTACAAAACCATCAGACATTTTCACCACAATTAGCTGTAACCATTGTTCTTTAGAAAACTGAAGTTCTGTTTCTAGCACCTTGCCGTTTTCTACTACACTCACGTATTTGTTAAAAAGATTATTTACAGTAAGCTCAGGAATCATTTTCATCAACCTGGCCCCTGTAAGTTCCGATTTGTTTTTCTTTAAAATACTTAGCGCCGAATCGTTATAGGTGCTGCATTCAAAATCTACAATAAAATGTTTAGCATCTCTCACAGCTTTAAATGCCAGAATCCCATTGAGGCTCGCATTAAAAACACCGCTTATGATATTGTTCAGTTCTGTAATTCTGGAAATATCCACAAAAGAGATTACCACACCATCTGCCCGCTTATCTTTTCTTAAATAAGGCATTACACGCATCAGGCATCGGGTATTATTTTTCAGTTGTACTTCCTTTTCGATTACATGCGCAGTAAGCAGTACCTTTTTAATATCGCTGATTAGATTTTCTGCTTTAATATTGTTCGAAATATGTTCTATAGACCTGCCAACATCGGATTCGATAAGATTCACCATACTTACTGCCGCAGGGTTAAATTTGCGGATAAGCATTCCGGCGTCGAGAAAAATCTGACCAATATCGGTACTCCTAAAATAATTATCCAAATCATCATTTAGTTCAATCAGTTCTTTGATCTTTAACTGGTGTTCGGTATTTAGGGTGTGTAATTCCTCGTTTAATGATTGAAGTTCCTCATTGCTGGATTGCAGCTCTTCGTTGGCTGAAAGGAGTTCTTCGTTGCTCGACTGGAGTTCCTCGTTGGTGGTTTCCATTTCTTCTACAGCCAGCTGCAGGTTCGAGCGGGTTTCGTTCAGTTCGGCCTCCAGTTCAAATACATATTCTGATTGGTTGGCATCATGAAAGCCTGAAAGAACAAATTCATCCTTTTCGGCAACTATTTCTGAAACATGCTCCGCAAAAACTACCATGGTAAAACCATTGGTATGAACCGGGGATGCTGGTGCAATGGAAATGTCTACAAAAATATCTTTAGTAATCTGTTTAAAACGGATCTTCTTTAATTCAATCTTTTTATTTTCTTTCCAGGCTTTCCGCAACCCGGTATTGAGTACGATAGATACCTCCCGCGGTACCATCTTTAAAATATTGAGTTCGATACTTTGCTCAGGAAGCGATAAATATTGACGGTAATCGCCAACGGCATCCTGCATGATGTACGCTTTATCAATAAATACCGCAACATAGCCCAGATCTGATGAAAGAAAATCGACCAAACGTTTCTCTAACGGACTTTGTAGCACATCGGTGTTACCGACTTTTTTACGTTCCTGGCCAATTGCAGCCTTAGCACCCGTATTATAGGTATTGTAAGTGGAATAATTGATTTTTCCAGTTTTTTTATAGATTTTCGATTTACCCGAAACTTCTGTTAAACCAGCCTTCATGGAAGAAGCAGTTTCGCTCGATCCCAGAAACAGATATCCATTAGGCAGCAGGGAGAAGTGGAATATGGAAAGGATTTTTTCCTGAAGAATGCTGTTTACATAAATGAGCATGTTTCTACAGGTAACCAGATCATTTTTAATAAAAGGAGGCGATTTAATTACGTCATGTTTGGCAAAAACAACCTGTTTGCGCAGGCTTGCAACAACTTTAATATGCTTCCCTTCCTGCACGAAATACTTCTTAAAAAGTTTAACAGGTATTTCTTTTTTTACAGACACCGGATATTCGCCGCGGGAGGCAATCTCAATACTTTTTTCATCAATATCAGAAGCGAATATTTTAATCTCAATCTTTTTGCCCGATCGGATAACGCAATCGTCTACAAGTGCCGCAATAGAATATGCCTCCTGCCCCGTACTACAGGCACAAACCCAAATTTTGATCACATCGCCGTTTTCTTTCCGGTTAACAATATCCTGGATGGCGAACTCGTTAAGCTGTACGAAAGCCTGCTCGTCTCTAAAAAATTTAGTTACGCCAATCAGGAAATCCTGCGCTAAAATCTTTACTTCATCAGTATTATCATGCAAAAAATCGACATAACGGTCGAGTTTTTTTATACCTCTTTCGTTCATTCTCCTGCCAATGCGCCTGATAATAGTAGGGGTTTTATACAGGTTAAAATCATTACCACTGGTGTTGTGTACCAGTTTAAAAACCTCATCGAGCAGCTCTTCATTAACTTTACCATTTTCGAGCACTTTAACAGGCTCTTCATTTACATAGCTAAAAAGTTCTTCCTGCATCCTCGAAGGAACCATTATATGATCTGCATTGCCGGATGCTATGGCTGAATTGGGCATACCATCAAATTTAGCAGACCCCGGATCCTGAACAATAACCATTCCACCGTTTTCTTTTATACTTTGTATGCCTTTGGTACCATCGGTACCAGTTCCCGAAAGGATAATCGCAATTGCTTTCTCTTTTTTATCTTTTGCCAGGGTATGTAAAAAATGATCGATTGCGGTATTAGGTGCCTTAATCTGAGATTTATCAGCAAGTTTAAGTCTCCCCCTAACCAAAGTCATAAGTTTATTATTAGGAATGATATATACACAATCTTGTTGGATGGCCATATCATTTGCGGCTTCGAACACCTTCATATGGGTGTGCTTTCCTACAAGCTCTACCAATAAACTTTTATAATCGGAAGAAAGGTGCTGGATCACGACAAAAGAAAAACTCGAGTTTGCCGGCATGTGGTCAAAGAATTCATGAATGGCCTCCAAGCCACCGGCAGATGCACCAATGGCAACAATGTATTTATCGTAACGCTTATTCAATGCTGATTCCTGCTTTTTTTCCATTAAGCTAATTGTAAAGTTGCTTTGTTCTAAATTCAAATATAAAATTCCTTAAGGATTCGGCTATTTCCAGTTCATTATTGCTCCAGGACAACGATTGTCCATAAACGGTTTGTAGCCAAAGCTTAAACGAATTTCGAGGGTGATAGTTTTTGCCATCTTTATCAAATTTGATCACCTGCTCAGGATCGCCCCCCCATTTGATCTGCTGTATTACCTCAGGCCTGAAACAGATAATATAATCGCCATTCCGGCCGTCGATCGGGATAACCAAAATCCCGCTTCCAAATTTTTCATATGCTTTCGCTTCCTCATACACCCCACTCAAATGATCACTGGTATACACCTTTTCAGTTTCTTTTCCCTCAAGCCATAACATCAGGTTATATACCTCACTTTTATCAGGTACATCTCCACGTGATTCGATTCTGTTACCCATCTTCACTACCACTCCGCCTGCATTAAACAAAGAAAGAATGTTTAAGTTTTCATCGTCGAGCAAGCCTTCGATAATATCATCTTTCGAATAAATAAGATCAGTTATTATAGTTCTTTTTTCAAGTCTAAAAGCAGACTGCTGATAATCTTCCTGGCTTAATATGGCAGTGATGCGATTGGAAATTTCTACCGAAAGCCATTCGAAAAGATAGCGCATATCTACATTCGGATGTTTTGGTTCGACATGATGACATGAAATTAGCCCCCAGAGTTTGTCGTGATGCAATACCCTGATAGACATTGATGCGCTCACGTTCATATTCTGCATATATTCCAGGTGTACAGCTGCAACACCGCGTAAATTACAATCAGATAAATCGATAAAAGCATTGGTTAAAGGATTGATAACAGGAAACAATCTAACAGGTTTATACGCACGGTTAGAAATAAGCCTGAAAGGATTTTTAAGGTAAAGTGCCCTTGCTTGTTTAGGTACATCAGAAGCCGGAAAAGTTTGTCCAAGATAACTTTCCAATGTCCCCGAAATTTCCTCTGCAACTACAGTCCCGTTCCAGGCAGAATCGAACTGATACATCCTTACTCCATCGAAACCTGAAACCTGACGTAATTGCTTAATGGCAACATTGCACACTTCCTCCAGCGTAGCGGCACTCTCCATGGCAGAAATAAACTGCCTTACTTCTTGAAAAACATCTGAAAAACTTTTCTGGCCATCCTTTAAAGCAGTTTCTATTTCCAACAAGGTATAGTCATTTTTAATATGAACCAAACCATTGAAATTCAATTGATTATCATCAATACCGAACATCAGGTTAACTGGAATTCTGTCCTTCGCATCTCCTTTAATCAGTTTGGTAATATTATCTACGTCTTGTTGGCTAAACCATTGTGATAAATGTTTATCCACCATCTGCGCTGGTGCCTCATTTGTAATTGCACTTAAGTTTTCGCTGATTTGTATAACATTCAACGTTTTATTATCCAGTACGATTAAATATCCATAATCTTGAATGGAATTAATGTGGTGAATTGGTAAATTTCCGCAGAATTCTGCATCATAGTTTCGTTTATCTGACATTTCGGGCTATTCATTTATGGAAAATCTAATGCTTAGGAAAAGCAAAAATTTCATTCTTAACAATTATAAGGCCAATTAAATCCTCATTTAGGTTAAACTTCTTCAAATGGATTATCAAGCGCATCGTGCAACTAAAATATAGATTAAGGACTTTATTGAAAGAAAAACAATAAAAATAATACTGATTATACAACCCAGAGGAATGTTATTTTATATTAAGGCTTAATCGAAAAATATTGCACATCAATAAATTACCCAAACAACCTCTTATTTGTCTTCAATGGCCACCTAAAGGTAGGCTTGGAACAGTTAATTTAGGATATAATTTAACCTATATGAACAAAAATGCTTTAACAGCCAGCGTTGAAATAAACCAGCCAATTAGCCTGATCTGGAAAATCTGGAATGAACCCGAACACATCATCAAATGGAATGCTCCATCAGACGAATGGATCAACAAGAAAATTGAAAATAACCTGGTAGAAGGAGGTGGTTTTTTATACGTCATGGTCAAAAAAGACGGAACCGAAAATTTCGATTTTAAAGGAACTTACACAGAAATTATTGAATATGAGCGAATTGCTTATACATTAGATGATGATCGGAAAAGCCTGATCACCTTTACGGGAAACAACCCCGTTACGCTTACCGAAATCTTTGAGCCCGTTGCAAACCTTGATTTAACCATGCAACAGGAATTCTGCCAATCGGGACTTAACCAGCTTAAAGCATATGCCGAGCAGCTTAATAAATAACTTCAGGTTTTTAATACAGAACTGGTTTCACTACGATTTAGATACTCCGTTTACCTTGAGGTAAGAATAGCTTTAGCTTTTCTGGGCTTTTTCCTTTTCTTCCACCAGATGATAAAACCAGTAATCGGCAAATTCGCTGCAACCAAAGCCGCTATAAAAGAAAGAATTTTATTTGGTAATCCTAAAAGCCTACCTGTGTGGAGATCGTAATTGGTGGCTTCTATTAAATCGGCCCCGTTAAAATCTTTATACAGTTTAGCCTTGATCATTGTGCCTGTAGCTTCCTCATAAAAAAAGGTATTCTGGTTGCGAGCCCAACGGTAGGGATAAATCATTCTTAATCGCAGTTCGCCTTTACCACGCAGCGAAAAACTAGTGGAAATAGCACCAGGATATTTATTTTTAGCCTCACTATAAATTTTATTGTAACGTACAGGTACCGGATCGATGTGTGTAGGTTTGGCTAAAATGATCGCTTTGCCTTGTCCTAATTTGCTCCCGGTAAAAAAGCTAGCTGCATTTTTTACCTCTTTAAAAGCAAAGTACAAACCACTCAAAGCAGTAACCAATAGCACAACCGATGCATAAAAGCCCAATACGTTGTGCAAATCGTAATTTAACCGTTTAAACGAGGCTTTTCTTTTAATGGTTAAAGATTGTTTTAATAACCGCATTTGACCAGGAAACCAGAGTACCAGGCCCGTAATCAGCATCAGCACAAAAATAACCACCGACCATTGCATGATAAACTTTCCTGCTTTTCCCAGCAACAGAGAGGTATGGATATGCTCTACAACCTGAAGCCAATCTTCGCCACCTTTTTTTACCAAGGCGGCATTATAAGGATCAAAATAATAAACAATACCTTTTTTGGTGGTAATTTCTACCGTTGCATTTGAAAACCCATCTTCAATTCTGACTAGCCTTAGCTCGTCTTTGGGTGATAACTTTTCGAAATTTGAAATGATGTGATCTAAACCTATAAAAGGCCTCTGTTGAAGCGCAACATAACGAAAATCTTTTTGTGTAAAATCTCTGATTTCTTCTTCAAAAACATACAATGCGCCAGTTACACTAATAATAAATACAACCAGGCCAGTCGCCAGGCCGAGCCAGAGATGAATGTTCCTGATGGTATTTTTAAAATTCCTGTTCTTCATTGTTTAAAAAGCGTAGCCTAGTGATAGGTTAAATCTGCGCCCATTCCCTCTCACATAATTTACATTACTGCCATAAAACTGAGAAATGGCAGGATAATAAACTTTGTTCAATAAATTCTCTACACCTACCGATAGTTTTAACGGCTGTGTAACCTGATATACTGCTGCAACATTAAATAAGTTGAAGGCTTTTACCGGACCTTCGCCAATTAAATATTTACCTGCCGCATTGGTTTTAAAGCGGTCGCGATTTCCTACACGCATCCAGTTTACATCTAGGCTTAAATTTTTAATACCTGAATATTTAAGGTAAGCAGTGGTTTTTGATGGCGGGATACGGGTTGTGTTTAAATATACATCTTTCTCTCCGTTAAAATTGCCATCATTGTCTACATCGCCTTTTCCTTCTACTTGCGCATAATTACCACCGATGCTCAAATCGCGTAAAACCTGGTAATCTGCCTGGATTTCAAATCCATATACACGCTCTGGAATACGTTGAGAGATGTAAGTTCCGTTAACTTCTAAAAGATTGGCGCCCAGTTTAGATGTGCTGTAATAGTAAGCAGCACTGAAATTCAGTTTACCTACGGTACTGCTAAAACCAGCTTCGTAATTGTTTACAATGATCGGTTTAGTTTCTAACTGCGATAAGGTATTGCTTTTGGCTGCTCTTAATACCCTACCCAGCTCGAACACCGAGAAAGATTGTGCATAACTGATAAAAGGGTTAAAAAACTTAAATTTCGAATAACGTGCGCCAGCATTAAACACTAAAGCATTGTAATTTAATTTACCGCCCTGCACCGCTATACTTCCTGCACCGTTTGCACCGGTAGCCAGGGTATTAAAATCATCTACATCAATGTTAATATTTTCTACCCTTAAACCTCCCTTTATAGTTAAATCATTAATGAATGTTGCAGAAGCCTGTAAATAAGGTGCAAAGTTCACCATATTCATGTTGGGTACCCATAAACGGCCATCCGTTAGGCTTTGAGCAGTTTTATCGTTCATTAAATCCAAGCCATAGTTCAATTGCATCGGTAACTGATCTGCAATGTTAAAAGGTGTATTCAGGTTTACCCTTGCGCCCTTTTTTGTTGAGGTAATAGCCGATTGGCCGCTGCCGAAAAATGATGCCGAATTAGAATAAATGGTATAAAAATCCTGATAATATACATTGGCCGTTAAATCCGTTTTACCGAAAATCTGCTGATTGGTGTATTGTAAATTAGCATTATGGTTAAATCTTGTTCCTTCATCTTCGCCCAGTCTTGTTCCATAAATACCAATAGCCGGCGATTGACCGTAAACACCATCTTTGGTTAAATATTTAGAATGCTGCTTGGAGCTGAAATAATTATACATCACCTGTAAACGCTGTTTTGGAGTAAAGTTATAGCCCAGTTTTATAAAGCCATTGTAAGATTTAGTTTCGCCTAAACCATACTCTGGAGAAATCACCAGGCCTTCTGCATCGCGGAAAACACCGGTTTTTTCTAACATACCGCTTACCAGGTAATCGAACTTACCCGTTTTGCCGTAAAGCTGTTGCGAAAAGCGGTAGCCTATGGTGCTATCTCCTTTTAAGTTTCCTGTAATTCCGGCCTGAGAATAACCTCCGAATGATTTTCCTTTGTCGGCTTTTTTAGTAATATAGTTGATTAAACCACCCTCTGCACCATTGCCATAAATAGCGGTGGCACCTTTAATAACTTCAACACGCTCAATAACCGATGGATCTATACTGCGGATATCCCTTCCTCCTGCTCTTAAAGGAGTAGATTGTGGAATACCATCAATTAATACCAAAACATTTCTACCGCGCAAAGTTTGACCAGAGTTACCCGTTTGGTTGGTAGAAAAACCCAATCCAGGTACACTGTAAGATAGTATGTTGGCTAAATTCGGACTGATTGCAGATTGTGTATTTAATTCCTTTGCTGTTAGCACCGTCACCGAAGATGGTGTTTGTGATAATGACTCTGGCCTTCTGCTTGCCGAAACAATCACATCGTTAAGTTCTGAGCGCTGTTCTTTTAAAACAAAAGTTACCTGCGTTGTATCGTTCGCAGTAACCGAAACCACCTGTTCCAATTGATCATAACCTGTAATCGAAACCCTGATCTGTTGGGTTCCTGTAGGAACAGCTGTTAATTTAAATGCACCAGATTTATCGGAAGTGGCTTTAAGATTCTGTTTTCTAACCTGTATGTTGGCAAAGGGTATGCTGTTCCCTAACGAATCGACAACTTTTCCACTAATTGTTCCATTGCCTGTTTGTGCAAAGAGGGTAATTGTGGATAACATAATAAGAAGAGTAGTAGCAAAAAATTTTATGTAATGATGTTTCATGCAATTTCTAAATTTCGGCAAAGCTAGCATTATTTAGACTTGTTAAAAATAATAACTCAAAAAAGATACCTACATGGTGTTTAATCATTCATCTTTTTAAAATAAATAAGGCATAAGATTTAATTTATTTGATATTTGCGTTAAACCGTTTGGAGTAAAAAAATGTTGGAAACAAAGATGAAGTACGCACTGATAACCGGCGCCAGTAAAGGTATTGGCAAATCTATGGCCGTCGCGCTGGCCAAGAGAAAAATCAATCTGCTGCTTATTTCCCGCTCAGCTGATGAACTAAGTGCTTTACAAACAGCCATTAAAAACCAATATGGGGTTGAAGTGCATAGCTTAGCAATCGATCTTAGCCAGCTTGAATCACCCAAAGCTGTGTTGAACTGGATAACAGAAAACAATTATGCCATTAATATCCTGATTAACAATGCAGGTTATGGTTTATGGGGCAAATTTGGCGAGCTGGATTTAAGTGCCCAGTTAGAAATGTGTCAATTAAATATGGCTACAGTAGCTTCATTGTGCCATTTATTGCTTCCAATCCTTTCAACAGAAAAAAAGGCTTACATACTCAATGTTTGCAGCACTGCGGCCTACCAGGCGATACCTACTTTGGCCATTTATTCGGCGACTAAAGCTTTTGTTTTATCGTTTACGAGGGCTTTGAGGTTCGAACTTAAAGATAGCCCTGTTTCGGTGAGCTGTCTAAGTCCAGGCCCTGTTGATACAGGTTTTGCACACCGCGCCGGATTGGATGCCTTTAACAAAATGGCCGAAAAGTTTAACATGGAACCTGATGATGTGGCCGAAATTGCCATTAAAGGATTGTTTAAAGGTAAATCTGAAATTATTCCGGGTTTTACCAATATCATCAGTGTATATGCCAATAGGATCCTGCCAAAGGGATTTATAGAAAAAATGGCTGCAGGGATTTATAAGACTTAAAGAGTTCGAATGTCAGGGCTCGGAAGTCAGAAGCTTTGAATGTAAAAAATACTTTTCTCATTAATATTTAAATTGTCTGATGGTAAAATCTAATTCCTGCGATGGCTAGGAACAGCTTATAATACTATTTGGTGGTTGTGCAGTCAGATGTTTCCATCTGACTGATTGTATACTCTCATTTCCATAAATTATCCTGGTTGATGTATGAGTGTCGGATGGTAACATCCAACACCACAGATATAATACTATTGGTTGTTTTGGAAATGAAAGGGCAGTTATTCTTGGCGGTTTGCAGTCCTGCTTTTGGTACAAGTCCCGATGAAAAATCGGGAGCTTTCCCCGTCAATCAGGTTTAGGAACAAAGTTGAGTGCACGATACAACCCTAAAAATGAAATACTGTTTAGGCCATCTAGCCCCGATTGAAGCGTTACCCTGCAGCAAGGAGGCACGACGAAGCGAAGCATATAAGCGGAAAACGGGAACAAAGTAACCTATTACTACTGCAATTGCGCTCCCAATACAAAAGATCTATTTCATTTAAAATAAAGCTGAGTGTCAGATGGGAACATCCAAAACCAAGGATATTTAACACCTCAAGGTTGTGCAGTCAGATGTTACCATCTGACTGATGGTATACCCTCATTTCCATGAATTATTCTGTCGATGTACAAGTGTCAGATGGTAACATCCAACACCACAGATAAAAAAACCGCTCCAATAGCCTTTATTTGCGCACCTCCACCTATTGCAACTCCCTCCAAAAAAAATATTTTAAAATATTTCAAATAAAATTCTTTGGAATATTAAAAATATGTTACGTTTGTATTAAATACTACTAATTCTATAGACTATGTCGAATAAAACAAACGTGTTTTATTTTCCTCCAGTACCGAACCACTCGCCCATGCGAATGTGCTGTTGCTGCGCATAATTCTATCTCCAATTTATCCTTTTTCCTAAATCTTTTAAATTTTTACACATGGCCACATCGTATCCAACCTTTACCTTATCTGAACAATTAACACAAGAACAGCTTGATTTTTTTAATACAAATGGGTTTATCCATTTCAGGAATTTCATCAAACCAGAAACAGTTTCTTCCATTATCGACGCTTCTAAACAAGTAGAACAAAAATGGATACAGGAAGATATTAAAAAAATAAACGGCGTGCCTATTAAATACGGAAAAGATCTTGATGGTTCAGCAATTGTGCAACGGTTTGCTTTTATTAACCAACAGCATCAAACGCTAAGTGGCCTCCTATTAGATCCACGCTTTAACGCATTGCTTCAATTGGCGGGCGATGGCGCACGTTTAGGTACCGAAGAAAAAGACGGCATGGTGTTTAACCATTACATTAACGGACCAGAAAGCAAATTCAGTAAAATGGGCTGGCATACGGATGGTTTAAGAGATATCTTCTACGGCACTAAATTGAACCCGATGTTAAATGTAGGCATTCACCTGAGTACTTTAAAACCAGAAAATGGCGGATTAAAAATTATCCCTGGCACCCATAAACAAAGTATTTACCAAATGCTCTTTCGCAAAAAATATTTCTTAGATAATAAACCTGATGCCGAAGAAGTATCGATATTGCCCGAAGCAGGCGATTTAACCATCCATGATGGAAGGCTCTGGCACAGGGTAGCAGAATCGGCCATTCGAGGCGAGGAAAGCAGAAGACGTGTAATCTACATTCCAATTATTGCTGGTAAGTATGCCCCAAAACATGAGAATAGTCCAACAGTATTTTATCAGCGCTTCGCCGGAATTGTAAAATAATTTTATGTTATTTGCCCTATTGTTTACTTACCTGGTCAGATCGGGGAAGCTAAAGCGAATAACTGATTATTCTAAAGGTATTCCGAAGAAGATCAGTTTAAAATTTTACCGACCAGAAACAGCCATTCTCTTTGGCGTAATTTTGGCTGGCACTTAAATTGGAGGCTATTATTAAACTAAAAGAAGACCATTTAGATGGCAAAAGGGTATTTGCAGACCGCGAGAGGACAAATATTTTAAGAAAAGGCGAACAGGGGCTGATCCTTTTTTTGCTTCAAAGGGTTCCTAAGTGGATCACCCCCAATATGATGACAGGTATTGGCATGTTTGGATCGCTGATTGTGTTTTTAAGCTTTATTTTGGCTGGTTTTTATGCAAAAAGTTATTTGCTGATCGGAATTTTTGGTTTCATGATCAACTGGCTTGGCGATTCGCTCGATGGCCGATTGGCGTACTTTCGTAAAATCCCAAGGAAATGGTATGGCTTTGCGCTCGATATTGTGATGGATTGGCTCAGCATTATTCTGATCGGTTTGGGCTATTATTATTACGCCGATGGTAACACACAGATTTTCGCATTTCTTTTTGTGGTATTGTACGGTTGGTCGATGATTATTTCTCAACTGCGTTATAAAATCACAGGCTTTTATCAGATCGATTCTGGCTATTTAGGCCCCACAGAATTACGCGTAATTATTTCGCTTATCTTAATTGCCGAAACCTTATTTACCGATGCCATTACTTATTTCGCAATTGCTATGGTATCGCTGTTATTGGTGATCAATATTATCGATACGTTTAAACTTTTGAAAGCCGGCGACGCTAAAGATAAGGAGGAGAAGCTATAATGACCTGGGCATCTGTCAAACTTTTTCTAAAGGCTCAGGTATCGGCTTTTTCTGGTGGCGTTACCGATTATGGATTAATGATCCTACTAACCGAATGGCTTCACATCCACTTTACCATTTCGATCTTGATTTCTGGCACCATGGGTGGGATTGTTAACTTTTGCATCAACCGTTTTTGGGCATTTAAAAGTAACGATGGTTATTGCAGTTCTACAAGCGGACAGCTAATCCGTTTTTTTACTGTGGTTTTGGGGAGTATTTCACTAAAATCAGCTGGTACCTATTTATTGCACCAAAGTTTAAATCTGGATTATAAACTTGGCAGGCTTCTAATTGATAGTATTGTTTCCTATGGTTTTAACTATCCGTTAATGAAGTATTGGGTATTTAAAATTAATACTGTTGAGGCTATTTACACTGAAGAAACAAGCGATTGTTTTGAAACCCTCAACAAAGAACGGGCGATCTAAATAAAATAAATCTTTTTAGCAAACAGCATACAAACAAATAATGCTAATATTCGCCTTTATCAAACGTTTGCGCGCCATCTAATAAGCGTATAATCCATTAATGGAACGAAATAAGAAACGACTATAAAAGGTAAGAGGAATGTCCAGCCCAAACGATGAAGCATAAAAACTGAACACCTTGCCTTTACCTTATTAGTTTAATATTGTTTTAGCGTCATTTACTCTATTTTCATTAATTTTTTTAATAATCTCTTCAAATTCCGATTCTTTGCCGATGTACTTATTCAATAAATCGATCTGATTTAAGCCCCTCACCAAGTTGTGCTCAGGATAATTTGTTTTATAGTAAATATCGCCGTTTAAGAAATCAGCTATAAACCTTACTGCTTGCATGTAAATCATAAATTTACCCGAATAAATAAAGAACTGTTTTTCGGTAAAGGCCAAAACCTGGTCCATTTCTTCCATGTAGCCTTTATGTATTGCGGCAAAAACGTCTTCTCTAATGGCTATTTTGCTAAAATCCTTTTCTTCTTCATTGGCCTCCGAGAGATAAGTACGCATCATATCACCCACATCGCTGATAAAGTATCCGGGCATTACGGTATCTAAATCGATTACGCATAGGCCTACCCCAGTTTCGGCCTGTAACAGTACATTGCTGATTTTAGTATCATGATGTACGACACGTAAATTAAGCGCAGCACTATCTACCATATGTACATACTGCTCTTCTATATCGTAATGTCTGATAATCTCTTCTATAGCAAACTTTGCCTCACTAATCCTTTTGTCGCTAGCTTGTTCTAAAGCTTTTTTAAACTGTTCTACACGTAAGGGCAGGTTATGAAAATCTTCGATAGTGTGCTTTAATTTTTGCACGTTGAAAGCACAAAGCATCCTGGTAAATTTACCAAACTGCTTAGCAGCGTGATAAGCCTGCTCAGGCTGATGTACAAAATCAACAGAGCAAGAATTTTCCACAAACGGAAAAATCCTGTAAAAATGATCGTCAATAACCACAAAGTCATCTCCATTTGCGGCCGCAATCGGGGCAACAAATAAATATTTAGGGGCTGTTTGATCAAGATATTTTTTTATTGTCTCAATATTTTGAGCAATATTTTGAGGCTGGCGAAAAACCTCCGTATTCACCTCTTGCAAGATATAGGCTGATCCCTCATCGTAAACTTTCCAGGTATGGTTAATTAAGCCCGAACCGAAAGGTTCAATTTTAAATTTTTCTGCGTTAAGTCCATAAGCACCTAAAACTGCTTGAAACATAAGATGTTAATATATATTTGAATAAAAATTGTTCCAGGTAAACCATTTGATCAGCCTGAATAAAGTTGCGTATTAAAATATGCGGGCAAGCCATAAGCAATACCCGCAATCGAGACTAAAAGCCGCTATCGTCTAAAGCGAAAGTATTTTTTCGATCTTTCCATTTTCCTTTTGTAAAATCAGGGAATTTTTGTGGCATATTTCCTTCTTTTAACGATTTGGTTGAAAGTGGCATAATTACACTCATCGTAACTGAATCATATACGTCAATAGGGGTTTGTTTTTTCTGTTTTACCGCCTGGATAAATCCATTAAATACAAACCAATCCATACCACCGTGACCTGCACCTACAGCTTCTGCTTCATATTTTTTCCAAAGTGGGTGATCGTATTTAGCAAACCATTCATCAGCTTTATCCCAGGCATGATCTTTCGATTTATGCTCAATGTGCACTGATTTGTTTACATCCATCCATAGACCTTTTGTTCCCTGCACCCTGAAACCGATAGAATATGGTCTAGGCAAGTGGGTATCGTGACTTAACATTACCGTTTCGCCGTTTGCACAGTTGATCAATGTAGTGGTTACATCACCGTTTTTATAATTGATTTTGGCATTAGGGTGGCCCGGCGACATTTCTTCTACGTAAGCGGCCAAACCTCTTGCTTTAGAACTGAACGATACCAGGCTGGTAAAGCTATTTCCCCTGTTAATGTTAGCATATTGCATTAAAGGGCCAACACCGTGGGTTGGATATAAATCGCCATCCTGATCGATGTTAAACTGCGTACGCCATTGTGCCTCGCTTAATGCTTTTGGCCCAAACTCTACCCCACCGCCATAATAATCTTTACCGTTGTTAAAAAGTACGTTTCTTAAGTTATGTTGGTAACCACCTTCAAGGTGCACCAGTTCGCCAAAAAGGCCTTGTCTAACCATGTTTAAAGCCGCCATTACATCTCTACGGTAACAAACGTTTTCTAAGGTCATGTAGGGCATGCCTGTTTTTTCTGAAGTGTTTACAATATCCCAGTGATCTTGTACACTTAAACCCGCAATTACCTCGCAGCCTACATATTTACCAGCTTTCATGGCATCAACTGCCTGGTCGCGGTGAAACTGCCATGGCGTTGCAATAATTACGGCATCAATATCTTTACGGTCTAAAAGTTTTTTATAAGCATCTAAGCCACCTGTATACTCTGTTGCTGCAGGTCTGCCTTTTTTGGCGATAAAATTACGGCAGATTTTAAGTGAACTTTCCTGGGTATCGCAAATTGCAACAATTTCTACATCGTCTCTTAAGGCACCTTCAGAAATATGGCTCATACCACGTGCACCCACACCGATATAACCTACTCTTACTTTTCCACTGTCTGATGATGCAAATAAACTTCCGGTTGGCAGGATGGTTAAACCAGCAGCCGTAAATGCACCATTTTTGATAAAATCTCTACGTTCCATTTGTGTTATTTAATATTTATTGTTTAGTTTTTTAATTGATCCGGTTAATATTGAACAAACGTTTTACTTGCTATTCTTTCGCACTTGCACACACCAAAACCCATTCACTCACAGCACATTAATGCGTTAAAGATTTTTAAAAAGTTTTTGGTTAAAATATAATCTGTAATCTTTAATTCTTCCATTGGCATTATCCTGTCTGGGTAATAACTTTAATCCTTTTATGGTATAGTTTTTACCCAGGTCTATTACAATCTGATGTGGTGGTTTTGGCGATTTAGATTCCCACTGTGTGTGCCAGATACTGGTAAACTGCAAATCGAAAACATTAGCGGCATTTCCATCATCGCCACCCAGTTCTTCACTATCGGCATATACTATTTTCCAGTCGCTACGCGGAATTTCGTTCCCCTTATCATCAAGCAGTACAATTTCTGCAACCGAGGTATAAGGCTGTCCTTTTTGTTCAGATAGTGCTTCCAAACAAAAATAACGGGCGGTTACAGGTTTAAAACTAACCTGCTGCCATTTGTTATCGTTCGCAAAGCTGCCTTCGGCATAAGGTTGCTGTGCATCCGAAACCCATTTCTGGTTATCTTTTTTGTGCAGCTCAGGCTGTTTTTCGTTCACCACATCCAAAATCGGTTTATCTAAAAAGCTCAATGTTGGTTTTTCTGTTCCGAAGAGATCAAACACCACCACTTCGTTTTTTCCTTTCTTTAACCAGCTGCCCGGCACAAGCATGGTTTGCGTTGGACCGATATTCCAGTACCTGCCCAAACACATTCCATTTAACCAAACTAAGCCTTTATTCCATTTACCCATATCGAGGTAAGTATCTTCTAATTTATCGGCATTAAAACTTCCCTTGTAAAAAGCTGCCGTAGCAGGTTGATTGACCAGCGTTTCGTAACGGAGCGGAATATTTACCTCACCAAGCCTGATGGGATAATTTTTCCAGCCTTTTAAGGCAGTCTGTTTTCCATTTTCAGTTAAGTATACCTCGCCATGGATACCTTTCCGATCGTGCATCTGGTAACCGTAGTTTACCCTGCCCGTGGCTTCTACCAAAATCCGCAATATACTTTTACGCGAGCGGGCGGGAATTTCGATGCTGAATTTATTTTTCCTCCTATCCAGTTCACCAATCTTTTTCCCATCTATATATACCAATGCATAATCGTGGATATCTCTAAACACCAGGTTCGATTTTTGGCCTGCTGCTAAATTGGTTTCGTATACTACACAACCAAAATCCTGGTCTAAATCTTCCATCAGCATTGCGGTATCGGCCAATACAGGTTTAGGCAAGTTTTTAGCTAGTACCGCTATTGAAGAAAACGTAACCGCTTGTAATTGCTGGATCTTGTTTGCTGCAGGCACATCGGGCAATACCTCCCCTTCTTGCAGGTAGTTGGCAAATAACTTACGTATGGCGTAAAACTTTTCGGTTGCATTGCCGGCTTCATCAATAGGTGCATCGTAATCGTAACTGCTGGTTTGTGGCAGGTAAGGCGGTGCATTGGCGCCACTGTAAGTACCAAAACTTGTTCCGCCGTGCGCCATATAAATACTAAACGATGCTTTATGATCGAGCATGTATTTTAACTCGGCCACAATGCGCTGGGTATCGCCTTTATGGTGCGGCCTGCCCCAGCTATCGAACCAGCCCGGGTAATATTCGCCACACATTATCGGCCCTGTAGGTTGTATAGCCCTTAAGGCTTTAAAATTAGCTTCTGGTCCGCTGCCAAAGTTTACCACCGCGAACAAACCTTCGGGATGGTCGTTTTTTAACTGCGAAGGTCCATCGCAATGAAATAAAGGAACAGTAAAGCCAGCTTCCTGTAAATTGGCTTTAATGATGTTCATATAATCTTTATCATTACCATAACTGCCGTACTCGTTTTCTACCTGCACCATAATAATGTTGCCACCCTTGCTAATCTGCAATGGGGCAAGCTGTTTACCTACGGCTAAAAGGTACTTTTTGGCCCTTTCTAAAAAATAGGGATGTTGTGTGCGCAAACGGATGCTTTTATCTTTAAGCAGCCACCAGGGGAAACCGCCAAACTCCCATTCGGCACAAGAATATGGCCCTGGCCTTAATATTACATATAAACCTACCTCTTTTGCCAGTTTACAAAATTCGGCAGCATCGCTTTGCCCTGTCCAGGTAAACTGATCGGGCTGTTTTTCGTGTATATTCCAGAATAAATAGGCACAAACCGTGTTTAAACCCATGGCTTTGGCCATTTGCAAACGTTGTTTCCACTCGGCTTTTGGGATACGGGCAAAATGCATTTCGCCACAGCGTATTACATATGGCTTGCCATTAAGCTCAAAAGATTCGGCACCTATTGCAAAGGTGTTTTCTTTTTGGGCCCAGCTATTAACAGATAAGCTTATTAACAGCCCTAAAACAAGTATTTTTTTAAGCAAATGGATACGCATTTGTGCTGGCTTTTTTCGGTTTTGTTGATTTGTATTTTTTAAAAGTAGAACAAGCAAATGAGCATTACAACATAAATATCAGCGCAAACGATTGACTAATTTTTGCGTTACCAAATATTTAAGCCCAAAGCAAATCATCTATTTACTGTGCTTATTTAAGCTGTGCCGCATTGCCTTTGCAACAATTGCCTATTGCTTAGCAAATGGTGGTTAAGCTTTACATTCTAACAAAAGCCATACTGTAGAAATAATAAAAATATGAGGAAGTAATTCCACAAGGGTAGCGCGAAATGGGGAAACAGTTCCAACAAAACTCCTTTCGTTTACACGTTGTACTTATTGTTTTCAACAAAGCACGTTGCTTAAAAATAAGTGTTAGAGATACTTAAAATGGGCTTTACAATGCAAAACTGATGAATTAACAAGCGCTTGCCTATTAAACATTAACGCAACATTAAAATTTGGTTAAACTTTTGTCTAACAAGTTTGTAAGCGGGTACCATCAGCGATAGAAAAGAAGATGAGCACTCATGTTAAGTTATTGTTTTTTCTAATAGCCTTCATATGGAAAAAAAACTCATCACCGAAATCAATATAGAAGACAAAGCCATAACGCACTTTGATTCATTCGATCTGGAGCAACAATTTAACGGGCATCATTATTTCGAACTTCAGTTTACGCAGAATCAGTTTGGCTTGCCCAGTTTAATCAATCTTGATGATAGCCGCGATTTTGTGGGTAAAACACTTACAGCCTCATTTGGATATCAGGTTAATAAACTACAGGAATTTGCTGGTTTGGTTACTAAGGTAGAGCTTGCACAGCGCCATGGCTACCATGGCGTTTTAATTGTAAGTGCTAAAAACAGATTAAACTTCTAATCATTTGCTTTTAGAATAATTGATTTGTTTTCTAAGAAAATCAAAAAGCTCTATTGAATTATTCAGAGTTCTATGATCATCATGCCAAGCTATTGGATTACACTTATACGAGTTTATTTAAAGTAAAATTTACTGCCAAATTACGTTGTATTAAGGACTCATACTTCGTTGTAACCTCAAATAAATAAAAAATATCAATTCTTTCACTTTCTTTTTTGTTGGTATCAGAAAGCATAAATGAAATTCGATTTGAAATGGGATCTGAGACAATATTCTTTATTGAGTAAATTTTACTATTAATAATTACATTTGAATTAAGAAATTCCCAAACTATTAAATCTTCACCTTGCGTGCCGCTGACTTTCCATTTACCACTTAAAAAACTGTTTTTAGAAAAATATTGTCTTTGACTTTCTTTCGACTTGTTATACTCTATTTCATTCTTAAAATTTCTATTATTTATAACTAAATCTATCTTTTCAGTTCTCAAAGATGTAATTTCATTGATGCTTTCACTCTGTGTAATTGTGAGTTTGTTAATTATATCGAGTTTATCTACCAATGATTGCTGTATTTTAAGATGATCATCTAATGGTATTAGTGCAGTCCCTTGTACAGTTTTTAAATTATTACTCTCTGTTAAATTTACCTTAGCTCTATGAAGAATGATAACTGATTTAAAATATGGAAAAATAAAAGTATAAAACAATGCCGCCAAGAATGGCAAAACCAGCATGTGGAACCAATTAGAATGCTTATGGATCAGATCTAAATAAGAAGAATAACCATCTCGTTTTAAATCTTGTTGCTTATAAAATAAAATGCCTATGGTAACTGGATAATTATTGATAAGCCAGGCTATGATAAATGATGAAGTAAAAGGGTTTGTTAGCCTATCCTTAATATCAGAAAATATATCTTTAATATCCATGAGAGTGTTGTTTTCACTAAAGTATAAAACGTTTGACATTGTTTGACAATAATCTTTACTATATTTAAAAAAATCAAATGTTAATCTCTTAAACAAAAGACAAAATGGCAAAATTTAATATTGGTGATGTTGTAGAACTTACATCTGGATCAATTAGAATGACAGTAAATGCACAAAGCATTCAACAGGACAATAGTGTTATAGTTGTATGGCATAATGGTAATGAGATAAAGAGAGAAGTAATACACGAAAATGCTCTAAAGCTTTCTGAATAGTAAAAGCCTAGTTCAGTAACTGGGCATTATCACTAAATATCAAGATGCCCTTTTACTATTGATTCAAATCTCATTTTGAAATATAGACAGCGAGGACATTAGCTCTCTACTCCTAACCAAATATTAACTGCATTACCGAATCTTTTCTTCAAAAGATTCATCTTATATGTTTAAAGTTTGTTAACATATGGGTTCTCTTTTGAAAAGACTAAACATTGTACAATCTAATAAGATGTAGAACTTTTTCCTCAACTGCAAAAAAAATGGGGAAAATTAACAATAACCACAGTTCTGTTTACATTGATAATACCACCGATGTTTTTTTTTTCACTTAAGCATTTCAGCTTAAAATCTGGTTTTATGAGCCCATATAAAGGGTTTCCATCAAAAATCTAAAGGTACATATACTTGCTTTTCTGCCTAAGATGCCCAAATAACAAAATTTGGGCAAGGTTTTGTCTACTATATTTCTAGAGGATGATTTTAAACATATATTCTCCTACAATTAACTCAAATATCTACCTAAATTAGAAAAGCTTATGGCGAATTCAGAAAGCGGCTACGCAAAAAAAGCTGCCAATTTAAAAGATTTAATTATCCGTTTAAAAACCCTTGGGGATGATTATAATCCTCCCAAGCCCAAACTCTCAGTAGAAGCCTTAGAAATCTTATCTAAAAATGCAGACGATGCTACTCGTGCCCTAAGTTTGGTTTTGCCAGTTTACAGTAAAGCTGTTGATGAACAAGAACTCATTTTCAAATCTTTAAATGCATTAATTACCAGAAGTTATAATTATTTAAAGGCAGCTATTGATAATCCTGCCGAGCTACAAACTGCAAAAACACTTGCTGATCGTTTAAGAGGAATTGGAAAAAGTAGTATACCTGCTGATGGTGCCGCTGGCCCGTCTAAGTCGCGGGTATCGTACGACAATAGAGTGGAGAACCTTAAACAATACATTGATGTGCTAACCACAAGTAAAGTTTACGAACCTACTCAAGAGGATATAAGTATAGTCTCTTTCCAAACCTTATTAGCGAGTATGGAGAGCAATATAACCGCTGTTGCGATTGCTAAGACACCTGTTGATGATGCACGTAGGAACCGATTTAATATCTTTCATACAGAACAAATCGGCTTGATCGATACTGTACTAGGTGTTAAAAGTTATATTAAAGCATCTTTAAATATTAATCACCCTCAGCGTAAACATATTTTAGCGCTGACTTTTACAAGAATGAAATTGTAAAAATATTTTTAATACTTCCCTATAATTGTTTAATAAAGGCTATCTTAAAAAAAGATAGTCTTTTTTATTTGTCGGTTTATATAACACTGTTAATCAATCTCTTTCGCTGTATTTTTTACATACAAAGTTAACTTATTATAATTATTTTTAATGTTCATTTAAAAAGCTGAAATATATGAAAGGTTTTATCAGTGTAGTAATGAGCGAAAATGATGCTCAATGGTTAATATCCATATCTTCAATTTCAATGTTAGAAGAATACCCTCAATTCAAATGTAGAATAGTTTTAAAAGAACGAATAGAAAGCACAGGTACTAATCTTGTGGCGGTTGTAAAACAGTCTTACCGAGAGGTAGTTGCTCTGATTGAGGAGGCTCAAAAAGAACAATAGAACTCATAGCAAGCGTTGACTTGCACATATCTAGTGCGGCAATCGCTGTACCATACGGCACTTTGTCTAAGACCTTTGTTAAATCGTTAATAAGATTGTCAAAAGAACCACTCTCTGTGAATTCTCGTTTTTGAATTGAGACTTGTGTTTTAAGAAGTATAATGCGGGAAACAGGAATGACAGAACATGAAGTTTATGAAGTTATTAAGGAGACTTTATAAAATCAAAATAGAACCTAGAGTTCTAATATTGTCTCTAAATTAGGCAAGATAAAATGACTTATATCACTAGCTATAAACAGGTTGCCTCATTTCATGAGGCAACCTATTACTTTAATCTTTAAGACGTTGTTTTCTATAACTCAAATATGTTTTCGGGTTACAAGTTATATAATCTATAATATCAATCTTCACTTTTTCGCAGGTATCAAAACAAGTGCTTACAAAGAGCTCATCAACAGAATCTATAAAAAGAGGCCTCTCGTCATTGTATTTCAAAATGATTATACTATAAGCATTACACGCTAACGCTAAACCTATTATTTGTTGTATATAGTTACCCACTATCCCAAAATCTTGCAATTTGTACCAAGAAAAAACATGCCGTTTTTCGTTTACAAATAACACGTACCGTTCGTTTTCGTAATTGGGTAATGGTTTACCGCTTATACGTTTTAAAAATTTAAAAGAAAGCTTAGCCTTACTTACATCTAAAGGCCGTTTGAGCGCTTGATAACTGAACTTAAGCTCAGCTAAAGCAATTTGATTTTTCGTTGGTTGCATTTTGAAAAAAAGTTAAATATGCGCCCAGGTCACTGCAACCAACGTCGGAAAACCGAAGTGATGCTAGACTTTCACCAGTATGCCTGGGCTTATAATAAATAATTAAAATTGCTGGATTTCTCCAACGTTGGTTGCACTATAAAGATAAGAAAATAATTAATAAATATGACTTTTATTATAGATATACCTTATGTCTAGCAACATTTATTAGTGATTTAAACGAGTTCTGACAGCAGCAATTTTTGCCACTATCATTATCGTCAGTTTGGAGTTGCGGTTCTCCTTATATGTTTTGTAAAAATCATACTTATTCGTAGAATAAAGATAATTACTATGAATCGAAATGATTTTCAACAAGTTATTATTGTTGTATTAAAAGTTCATTTACCTCAAAATGCTTTTTACATATCCCATAACTTTATAAATCAGCAGACCGACCCATAGGTGCAGGAATGCGAAGATTGTAAATAAAATCTTATCAAGGTTTGTAAATTCTTGTTTATTAAAGATATAAATGCAAAATATGGTTAGGAGTACATAACCGTAAATAATCATCGCTAATCCTGTTTTCGAGTTGGTTTTTGCATCGTCTTGTGCTGGTATAACTTTAATCGATTTGTGTAATATGTCAAAACTTACTTTTGGTATATTGCCGTCAAAATTCTCAACAAGTAAGTTAAGCTTAATACTTGTTTTCCTATTAAAAACAGGCAGGTTAAAAGTTTTATTAGCCTGTATAAACATTAGCTCTTGCATAAGGTACTGCGACAGATCTTCAGATGGATGTTCGTCCCTAAATGCCTTAAGATCTGCATAAAAAGAGTTTGATCTCGCTATAAATTCTTTTTCTAAATTAAATGCAATCCCACTATCTTGATAGTTCGCTGTCCAACCTAATATTTGACTTCTATGATCAACCCAAATTAAGAGATTCACATTCTCAAAATCACTGTTGCTAGGGTTTATGATAATGATTTCTATAAAGTTTAGGTGGTTAATATTTCTGTCATTATGTGTAACCTTAATGTCTCCAAAAACATTGTCCTTTAAAGATGTTCCAACACTATTAAATAAAATTGTAGATGTAAATATAGATATCCTTGTTTTAAACCTCTCTAAGGTGATATAAGCAATTAGCGACAGACAACCAGCAGCAAATAACCACCACAATTTGGCCATGTTTTCTAGAAAGGTATTATCCATTGGAACTTGCATTGAGAGTGTATTTTGAATTTACACCAAATAAGGATAAAAAATACCAGAAATACAAATACACTACAAAATGCTATCATTACCTATAATATTCAATTACTTTCTTCACAAACACTTCCATCCTATCCTTTAACGACTGCAGCTGCTCATAAGCTGCGTTAATGCCCTCTAAAGGGTCTTTAATCTGCAAACGCTCCAATCGCTTAGATTCACCGCCACTAATTCGCTTTTCAAGCTCCAAAAACTCTTCAGGGGTTTGCCAACGTTTAATTTCAGGGTCGTATATCCAATGTTTAGCAGCTTTTGCAGCTTGGTATATTGTAAAATACGTCACTAATGGTTTAACTGGCTCTTCATACTTATAGCTCTCCCACTTCTGTTCCAACTCGCTTTTTCTTATAAGTTCTTTAGGCTTCATTTTGCTACAATAAATATAGATTCTTACTTCTTCTTACTGTCCTTTGGTTTGTCAGTAATTTGATTTAAAGTTGCAGCCTCCTTCAATAAATAGCGTTTTATAAGCTCGATTAACTCTTTCATATTAATTCAGTTTAATGTGACATGGCCATCGTGTTCTAGTTACATAACATTTGGCCTCAACAAAAATACTAAAAATATTAGCAATAAAAACGTTTATTTTCAACACTCTTTTTGGGTGTAATCGTTAAAAGAGGCAATCCTATTTATGGTTTTTAGATTAATACACTCGTAATTTATATTACCGCACCCGCGATCTATATTATCGCACCCGCAATTTATATTATCACACCTGTGATTTATATTATTGCACCCGCAATTTATATTATTGCACCCGCGTTTTATATTATTGAACCCGCGTTTTATATTATCATACCCGCGTTTTATATTATCGCACCCGCGTTTTATATTATTGAACCCGCGTTTTATATACCCTACATTGGATCGAGGAAATTTACTCGAGTAGAAACCATATTTATCCGCAGCCAAAACACATACTAAATGCATTAATTTGGCTGCCAATATTTATTTATTAACAGCCAAAATTGTATATTCTAAGTATATTCTGGCTGCCGATAATTTTATTAACAAGGCGGGTTATTGGGCCAAGAAACACAAGCCACTCACCAATAAACCCGGTAGCAACGGAAATCCTTTTATTGCTTAAGAGAAATCCCTCCTATTCTTGCTGCTGGTTGCGTAAAATTTGCAATAAAAAGATTGGAGTGAATAACGGGGCTGCAGCACCCACGGAGGTATGCATGTTCGTTTTCAGATAAAAATGCACGAACTAATAGTAGCCCCCAACTCCTCCTAAATTAGGAGCGGAGTTGGAGGCTACAAATAAGGTCTTCGACAGGCTCAGACTGACATTTTAAAAAAAATCAACTAAAAGCCAAAACCTTCTGATACAACTTCTTGTACCTTACTTTTACGGAACTCTTTCATCGATTGTGGTTCTTTAGCCTCGAGCGTGGCAAAATCTACCACACCTGTTCTTTTAGCCCAGTCGAAATAGGCTACCGATAACCTGCTCACCACATCGTGGTTTTGCCTGGCTACGTTAGTGGTTTCGCCACGGTCGGTTTCTAAATTGTACAGTTCCCAATTGTAACCTGGCCAGGTAGATACCAGTTTCCATTTGCCAGCACGCACTGCACGATTGCCTGCACGTTCCCAAAATAGCGGTTCATCGCGTTTCAGTTCGTTAGCGTTGCCAAACAACACTGGCAGTAAACTTTTACCCGCCAATGCATTGGGCGTAATGCCCTGATAGCTTTTAGGGTAAGTAGCGCCAGCCAGATCGTAAAAAGTTGGAGCAATATCGATAATATGGCATGTACCTTTTTTTAGGGTACCCGGTTTAATTTTAGCCGGATACCAGGCAATAAACGGCGAGCTGATGCCACCTTCGTACATATAATCTTTAAAGGCTTTTAATGGCGAATTTGAAGCGTACGACCAGTTTTTGCTTTGCGATTCGTACGAACCAATGGTACCCACAGGGCCCGAATTGCGCACAGCACCTTTATACCATTTTACCAGATCTTCTGCAGGGGCACCGTTATCGGAAATAAACAGGATGATGGTATTTTTATCGGCCCCGGTTGCCTTTAACTTATTTAATACCTGGCCAATGCCCTGATCTAAACGATCGACCATGGCGGCAAAAATCTCCATCTTTTTGGCCCACTGACTGCGCTGATCGAACGATAGTTTGTTCCAGTTATAGATATCTGCATCTTTTTCGGAGATGGTAGAATTACCATCAATAATACCCAGTTCCTTTTGTTTTTTAATTCTTTCGGCACGGAGCACATCCCAGCCTTTATCGTAGCGGCCTTTGTATTTGGCAATATCCTCAGGCAAAGCATGCAGGGGCCAGTGCGGTGCAGTATAGGCTAAATACAGGAAGAAGGGTTTGTCTTTAGCACTTTGATCTAAAAAGTTTACGGCATTCTCGGTAATTACATCGGTTTGGTAAAATTTACCCGCTTCTAATGGATAAGGTTTCCCATCAATGGTATATGCGCGTTTTTTGCCCCCTTCATAATCGCCCTGATCGAAATAACTTCCATTTTCGGACATCATTACATGATCGAAACCGCGTTGCCAGGGAAAGCTTACATCTTTACCGGCCACGTGCCATTTGCCCGACATTAAAGTATTGTAACCCTGGGTTTTTAAAACCTCGGCCAGGGTAAGCGATTCTTTATTGAGATACCCCTGATAGGCCGGAAGCCCCAGATCGTTGGCGAAATACCCCACCCCTGCCTTATGCTGGTACTGCCCTGTTAATAAGGAAGCACGCGTTGGTGCACAAATGGAATTGTTATAAAATTCTTTTAGCCGAAGCCCCTCACTGGCGAGGCGATCTAAATTGGGTGTTTTAATTTCTGAGCCATAAGCGCCCAGATCTGAATAACCCAAATCATCAGCCAGGATAAGGATAATATTAGGCTTTGCCGGCCTGGCATTTTGCGCAAAACCCTGGATGGCCAATAATGCGCCTACGCATGTTAATATTACTTTGTTCATCTTTTTCTTTATTTAATGCTAAAAATTCTGATTGCCGCGGTTGTTTCCCTGAGCAGGGCGGGTTGGTGCAGTTTTAAGCAATTCGTAATCTACTACCCCATTTTCTGCAGCCCACTTTACATAAGCGGCTTTTAACTGTGCTACTATTTCGGGATGCTGAGCAGCCACATCGGCATTTTCGGCCCTATCTTTTTCGATATCGAAAAGCTCATATTTTTCGGCTAAACCTGCCGGAGAAACGAGTTTCCATTTGCCCCAACGTACGGCTTTGTTACCACCACGTTCCCAAAACAAGGGTGCAGCGCGCTGAACGGTGTCGGTTACTCCGCTAAGCAACGGCAACAAACTTTTACCAGGGAGGGCATTGCTGGTTATGCCGTTTAACTGCTTTGGATAATTGATACCTGCCAATTCGTAAAAAGTTGGGGCAAGATCGATCAAATGCCCTGTGCCTTTGGCAATTGTTCCGGCTTTAATTTTATTCGGAAACCAGGCGATAAAGGGTGCACTAATGCCACCTTCGTACGGCGCGCCTTTATAATTGCGGAGTGGCGAGTTACCCGTTTGCGACCAATTGCTG